>ENA-UEOI01000045-UEOI01000045.1-human-gut-metagenome-genome-assembly--contig:-NODE-45-length-148847-cov-16.119251_pt1 | contig 148847 bp, 129 predicted proteins | sample MGYA00242883_ERZ507882 | MGnify/ENA primary metagenome ERZ507882 (study PRJEB26167, sample SAMN06115502) | human gut metagenome | host: Homo sapiens | place: China:Chongqing | collected 2015-07-29...
AAATTCCCGTCAGATTCTTCGAAAATAAAGCCTCCGAAGGGCGATTGGGAAAAATTACGTATTTTGCAGAGCTTCCTTAACATTGTTCCTCATTCAATCTCAGCACCACTAATACAACTTAACTTTATGTTTTTACAGAATTAAATTAGAAGTTTGTCCATATATATAACAACAATATAAGTAATTCATTGCAAGAAATGTATTTATAAGTAAAGTCGAAGCGTAGAACTGTTTCTATTCCTCCCCTCCTTAACCTTCCAAGAACCTCACGGTTTTTAATTATCCAAATAGCCAACAATCCTACTAAAAACTACAAGTTATGTGCTAAAGGGCCACATAGACCGCTTAAACCAACATCTGTAGAGTTACGCCTCAACAAGGAACACTTCTGAGGTTCTTCTAAAAAGAACCGAAGAAAAACTCCAGAAAATCAATAGATGATCTGTGGTCCGTTTTTTGTTCTGATTCTCTCTTTTTAATAATGGTTAATAGAAAGAATCAGCAATTGAGCGAAAGCTCAAAAAACAAGACCGAGGGTAATGCTGGTTGAGACCGGCGCCAAATTCAGAAGGTAAAACTTTTAAATTTGAACTCACGGCCGTTTGTAAAAGGTCAATTAAAAGACCTAAACAGACGGATCGGAAAATTGTCTGAAAATAGGATGAACTTTTCAGGCTCTCATCCGATCAATTCCGAAGCGTCTTTGAGTTTCTCAAAGATTCTTCGAAGTGCTTGGGTGGAGTTTGCTCTTCTCAGGAGCTGCTCATCGGCTGACCTCACCGTATTGAACGTCCTGCTCCGGACGGAGGAAGGCCGAGGAACTTCTCCTCGCGGTAGAAGTTTTTAACGAGCAGTTTTGATTTCGGATCTTGCTTCCCGAGATCAACACTTCGAGGCGGCGTTTGTCGTGCTGAGGAAAAAATCGACCTTGTGTCGAAATTGCGCTGATTGCTTCCTGGTAAGGAGACAAGAAGCGCAGAGGAAAATTTAGAGAGACCGAAGACGGATGCTTCCGGGATTTTCCTGGTGCGGCAGAAAGTCAGTAAAGGAGAACGTGGTTAAGAGGATGTGTATTGCCCATCTGAATCTCCTCCCTCCCCTTTAATGATCGACTGCACGGTTTGGCGACAGGCGTCTTTCTGAGGCGGTTCTTTTGGATTGGATTTGTTTAAGGCGAATTGGTAAACCTTTCCTGTATCAGGGTATCGGGTACCAAACTGCAGGAAAGGCGATGAAAGAGACTTAATCTCGGTTCGAGGTCCTGCCCGTCGATGAAAATCGATTGACCGAAGCCGTGAGGCCGAGCCTTCGCTTCAAATTCAAACTTCGGAAAACGTTTCAGACGTCTGAGGGTCCTTGCTCTTCGAGCATTCTCTCTTAATGTTCCGGGTCGGCCGGCTCCGCGAGAGCCGGCTAAAGGCCGAATCTTTTCCCAAACTCTAACCACCCGGGTTAGAAATTTTTGTTAAGTGTCTTTTGAAATGGTTGGATCAACCTTTGTGTTGTAATGGTAAAACGCTACTTAAATGGTAGTAAAGCTAATGGAACTAAAGTGGAAATTAGTTAAACAGTAATGAACCTTTTTACACTATTAGTTAGGCGATTTGCACTTGTAGTGTTAGTTTTATTACCAAATTGGTAATGTACGTTAAACCATATTTTCCCATGGCTAATTTGTTGTAACCCTGACGTTACCATTTTAGTAATGTTTGATTCAATCTAAAAACAGAATTAATGCATTACGGAGGGATTTTTTTGCCTCTTAATGTGAATTAATGCTGTCCTTAGTCACTTAACAAAAGTTTCTACCTAAAGTTAGTCATAACTATCCCCTGTCTTCTTTTATAGGGTGATTATTAATGCGTCATTAGGACATTCCATTCACTCTATTCAGGAGATGAGCTATGAAGAAATCCATATGTCAAATCTTTAACAAAAACTGTCTGGAAACGGGGTTGAAACCTGATATCCCCACAATCAACGCAGCCGCACTGGAATACATAAAACGCTTTCCTCTCTTTAATGTTCCTGCCGTTGCTTTTTCCTACAGTGATTTTGATGAGACTATTGCCGCCTACCTTCCCTATCCGATCGTAAAGGTAGTGCCGCTGGGTAGAACACCCGTTGAATCCAAGAAAGTCTTTCCATCGATTGCAGATTGCATCCGTCTTCTTAAAGCTTATGCCCAGGGCGACCAAAAGCTCTACAACGAATTGGAAGATCGTTTTATGAAGCCTTCCAAGATCGCTTCACGCAGGCAGTTCATGGAGACCGTTATCGCTTGGGCTTTCATCTTCTTCTACTTAAAGATCAGAAGAGATCATCGTTATTTCACGGCCCTTTCTTTCCTGCTCTCTTCCCATACCCTCTTGAGTTATGTAAATCGTTTTGAATTCATCCTGCAGGACAAGGATGTTACTCCGGAAGAAGCAGAAGAAATGCAGTCTCGCCGTATCTGGAGAACTTTGTCTGTTTTGAAGGATCCTATCCTTCTCAATCCTCATTTGAATCAATTCCTCTGTGAACTTGCACCTCACGTTCACAAGGAAGAGTTCCCCATGCTCGCCCTTGAGCTCATTCCTGAACTTTACGATTCTGCCGGCAAACCTAAAGAGAAGATTGACAGCTACATGAACGGAGCCTTGGACGACTTTGCTAAGCAGTATGCCGCCGAGTCCGGAATCAGCCTCTCTAAGCCTTCTTCCGCGGTTTTGAACAAAAACCGAGGAATCAGTAAAGGAAGAGCGAGTGGTTATGGAATGGATATCCCTGTTGGAATCTCCAATAAAGACTTTATCTACGCTTTTATCGATGTCGTAAGCTTAATGTCTTTTGTGGTTAAGCGTCGTTTCGGTTTGAAGAATAAGCTGAGCTCCCTGTTTGTTCTTTACACACTTCAGCATCTGCCCTTCTTTAATCTTCAAACAGACTTTCGCAACATTAAGACTTCCAAACTTTGGCCGGTTTTGATGCACAAAGACGGTCAAACGTCGGTCACCGCCGCTCCTGGGCCGCTTGTTCACTTTTCTACAGCTTCCTTGGTTGGCCACGGACCTTTTGATTATCAAGGCTGGGCATCCAAAGGCTGTCCAAAGAATCTCGCTCCTTTTAATACTCCTAAAGGTTTTCAGAAAGATGCTCGTAAAAGTCTCCGTCAGTTAAACCAGTGCTGCAATTCTTTCCTTAAGTCCTTCCTTCATTACCACCATAACAATGGCTAAACCTTCTATGCCCCTCGCCGATTGCCTGAGGCCTTTTAACCAATCTGACCGCCATAAAGTTCAGCCATTGATCAATGAGCTGAGGCAGGCGGTCGGAGACGATCATCTCCTTGGAATACAAACCGAGCTTTTTGAGGTATTGGTTAAGATCGTTGGCAATCTTCCTTTGAGCTCCAGTTCGGGATACTTTTGGCCGGGAAGCTACATCGACTTCTCTTTAAAGTTAAGCAGCATTGCGCTTAATCTTCTGCGTCAGCGCATCCAGTTCTTCACGATGCCGCTGGCTCAGAAAGAGTTCGAGACACAGCTTTTAAAACTCTTGGTTCCAACCATCTGTTTCTTCTTCAACTTACGCATTACGGCAATGACGTTCTGTGTGGCTGCAGAGAACGGCGATGAGTTTCGGTTTGAAGTGCCTTATGAAGATTGGTTCAAGGAACGCGAGGGACAGGAACTTACGCTCTACCACAATGTCGATCCCGATCCTGAGGCCGCCGCTGGCAACATCAATCATCTCGTCCTTAAATATCTTCCGGAATCTCTCCAAAAGCGCTTTGCAAAGAGCTTTAAGCGAGGATACCTTGCGCTGCTTTCCAAATTTATCCGAGGAGATGTCGGAAGTATTGTGAAGGATGAATTCATCCTCATCTTAATTTCTCAAGCAGAATCCATCCTCAGAGAGCAGATGACGATTGAATTTGCCAGACAAGGAGAGGAGCCGCCTCACTATATTCCTTCGATTCTGAGCTGGGCGATTTGCGCCTTGCTCGCGAACGAACTCTCTCCGGAAGCAGCGCTTAGGAAGTCCGATGCGACAGGCAATAAAGAACCTCTCCAAATCGTTGCACGTGCGATCACATGCAAGGACGGAGAAATCTATGCCGTAATCGAATATTTCTTTCCTCTCTTAACGGCTAAGCTTCAAGAACTCTTTCCTCGCCAAACATGGCGAGAGAAAGAGGTTCTCAGAATGTGCTGTCAGTGTGGAATCTTTGACTTGAAAGAAGGCGCTACTTTTGAAGAAGTCGCAAACCGCATTGAAATTTATAAGAAATGCGGAAAAGAAGTCGTCTCGACTCCCGTACAAGGTCTTCGCTTTAATAATTTCCTTCTTTATGTCGCGAATGACAGCTATTTCGGGAGAACCGTCCAATCTCTCCAAGCTAAACATTCCGTTAATGCTAATGATAAGAAACTGAAAGAGCTCGGTCTTTATAAACCTGTTGCTAAATGGCAATGGGAAGACAAGAAGCTGATGCTTGAACGTTTGAAACCTTACATGGAAGAGCGGCTTGCGCCAAAAACAGAAGAGGATAAAGAAAGAAGGGAATTTTTTGCTCGAATACTGGAAGACGCTCGAAAGCGTTGGAAAGAAGAAGAACGAGCACTGAAAAAAGCAGAAGAAGCAAAAGTCCCTCCGGCAATTCTCGCTCAGCGTAAAGCCGACTACGAGCACGCTTTGCGGGCTTTCGAAGAGGCGAAAGAAAAATTTGACTGCGAATTCAACGTAAAGAAGAAACAAGCCAAAAGCAAAAAGGCGAAGCCCAAAGATGATGTTGTCACCACAGCTTCTGAAGAAACGTCTGCGGAATCCACTAAACCTGAAGAACCTGCAATAGAAATGTCTAATACAAACTTAATCGTCGTTCAAGAGTCCGACAAACCCGCTACGCCGACGATCCAAACATCGCACGCAATTAAAACTTCGTGCAAACTCGTCTTTAATGCTCTATGTCACGACGCAAGCAAATTCTTCAAAGGTGTTGGGGAATGCTTTTCCGTGCACTGTTGGCTGGCTAAACGCGGCTACCGTCTGGTGAGAATCGATTCCGAAGAATCCTCTCCTTCTAATGCTCCAAAGAAACCTGAAGTTAAACAGATTTCTTGTGAATCTAAGAAGGCCGGCGCCAACGAAGAAACCTCTTCTGTAATCGTCAGTCAGGCTACTGAAGCTCCGGTTACCGAAGTGGAAGCTCCGTCGGTCCAAAACACAAAGGCTGACACAGCAGCCGTTGAACCTATCACAGAAAAGTCTGCCGGGGAAAGCAAAACTGCTGTTTCTGAAAGCACAGCTGAAGTTCCCGCCGAGAAAGTTGATCAAACAACGACAGAAGAATCTACGAAGATAAGCAGAGAAGTCGCCAATCCGGAGCTTCAGAAGCAGTTAGTCCAACGACTTAATGAGTCCGTAGAAAAATCCTCAGTCCATCCGGAAAAACTTGCCGATATGGAAATGGATGCTGAAATCAAAAGACTGGCTTCTTCGAAGAACAAGGATAAATCCGGCAACTTGTCGAACAACAAGACTCCTCCAGAAGCCAAGGCTAATTCCAAAGAAAATGCGACAGCTAAGAATTCGGCTCAATCAGTTGATCAGCAAACCGGACAATCCTCCTCATCTAATGCTCAAAGCAAGTCTGACAAACTCTCTGATGCTAAGAATCCGTCTGTCGGCTCCGTTTCTGGAACATCCTCTGCGTCCAATGTAGAGAAGCCTAAAGCTAAACGCGGTCGCAAAAAGAAAACAGAAACCCAAACCGCTAATGCAACTGAAAATGCCGCCGCTCCGAAGGCCAAACAAGCAGAAAAGCAAAAGCCTTCCAGTGAAGCGAAAACGACCTCTACTGCGAAACCTAAAGCAAATACAGCAGCGTCCGGTCAGCCGAAATCAAACGTAGCTGTTTCTGAAGAGAATCCTCCGAAAGCTAAGCGTGGTCGTAAGCCAAAAGCGGCTCAGACTGCTAATTCTCAGACAAACCAGGAGACTGCGAAACCAAAGGAAGTTTCATCAGCCAAGACTGCCAAACCAGCCAAACCGTCCGCTCAAACTAAAGCAGCAGCCAAAGCGGCGCCAAAAACCGCGGCTGGAAAAACTTCGACGCCTAAAGCTCCTGCTAAAACGCCGCCTCCTTCAGGAAAGTCTTCTGCTAAGGCAATACAAGCAGCTTTAACCACCTAACCGTCCTTCTTAATCCTCAAAACATTCCAAATCGACCGTTTTTACGGCCGATCGGGGGAGTTTTGTACCTAACGAACAACTAGTGAACCTTTCTACTATGGCTACACTCCATTTACCTTCTCGCGACAAGACCATCTTGAGCCGTTCAGAGACGAGGAAGAAATTTGACGACTTGTCTGACTGGGACAAAATGATGCTGTCCCGAGCTGCCATGAGAGCCCTCTTCATGGACAACCCCGACGTCATCCTAACGATCGACAAATTAAAGGTCATCTCCCGCGATCATAAACATCCTCAAAATCGTAAAAATCCTTACGGCAGGAAGATCTGGTATCTGCCGATCCGTTACCTCAGACCGGAATACGAATACACCTTAAAGCCAAAGGAAAAGCCGACTTGGGAAGAAATGGCAAAGGAATACAAGTCAAAGAAGAACAAAGCTTCGAGATCTGTTACCTCAGCTCAGAAAGAAAACAGAAAGGTCCAGCTCTGCCATCGCCATTTCTATGTCGATGAATACATGGAACTCATGGCGACTAAAGCCAAAAGAGATCGCCTTAAACGTATGCAGACCCGCGAGCCTTACAAGTACACCCGAAATATCGTCTTAAAGCTCAGTAAATCAGACCAGCGCTCCAAAGAGCGCGAAGTACTGAAGAAGATGAGCCAGACGTATACGGCACACGAAATCATCACCTATCAAAAATGGTATGAGTGGCGTGAAAAGGCTCGAAAGCTTCTTCCCTTAAAGGCCGAATACTTCAACCAGTGTCTGAGACGTTATCGGAACAAGGCCTTAAGCCGCGGAGAAAAGTTTTCTAAAGTCCGTCCGCTTAAACCTTGTCTCGATCTCAACCACGAAGTCTATTACCGCTCCAAGCGAGACAAATACATCCCGCTCGAAGTCTTTAACCACACTTTTAATCCTTTCCCTAATGTTCACTATCCGAGAAGATACTGCTATCCGGAGGCGCCGAAGCCATCCGTACAGACGATCCCATGAGCTGGCTGCGGTCGTTCCGTGGTTTGCGTCGTCCGCTTATCTGGCTTTTCTGGGCTATCAAAACATTCTTCCCTTAAATCTCAGTATGGCTTTGCTGGCTATGACGCTGGGAATTGGCGGCTACCGCTTGTCTAACGGTCTTCACATTCTGAGAGCCAGAAGTCTGCTGTCAGGCAGACGGATGGAACTCATGAAGTTTTCCAGAGCGTTAGAGGACTTTGACGATAAATCCGTCTGTATCGGATACGGATTTTCGTGGCTGCCGGAACACACGCAAAAGCTCCATGACTTATCTCGCCTCAATATCTCAACCTTATTGCTCCCGTCTTTTATGCATCGTCTCTTTAATCGTCACGAGAAGACTCAGCTCCCTGAAGAAATCGGCATGCCGTATCTTCACGGACTGGATGCTTCCGAAAAGACCCTGCGCCGAGCCCTCAAAAACTTTGAGGGCGGCCTTCTCATTGTCGGAACGACTCAGGCCGGCAAAGGCGTGATGCTGAACTTCATCATGACGCAGGCCATTCTGAGAGGCGATGCGGTCATCTTCATTGATCCTAAAGGTTCAGATCGTATGTACAGGGCGTTTTGCCGAGCTTGCGAGAAAGCAGGCCGCGGAAAACCGCTGCGTTTCCACCCCGGGAACCGTTCTAAAACTGATGGGATTCGTTTTGATGTGACTGCGGTGTTCAGTACCGGTGCGCAGATTGCCACTCGCGTGATGTCGGTGGTTCCCGGAGAAGACAACGTCTTCAAGCAGTTCGCCTGGTCTTGTATCAAGACCTTTGCGGACGCCATGATTGAACTCGGAGAAAAGCCTTCTTTGAAGACCTTGTCTCAGAACATCAACAAAGGCATCGAAGATCTTCTCCGCGCCTTAATTGTCCAAGCGGTCAAGCAGCATGCTGACACGGACTGGAGAGAACAAGCCGAATCCTTCCTGCCTACAAGACGAGAAAACTGCACCGACGCAATCCACGAACTTAATGTTCTGGTGTCTTGGTACGAGAACGTACTGCCTGCGTATCTGCACACGATGGTCGTCGGCGAGTGCTTAAAGATCTTCCACCACTCTAAAGAGCACTATTCCAAAATTACTGCAACACTCATGCCAATCTTTGCGATGTTGACCAGCGGCCCTCTGGAAGAATCCCTCTCTCCTGATCCGTCCGACGCTTCCGATAAACGTCCTATCTGGGATATGGAATCTCTCGTTAAGTGCAAAGGCGTCCTCTACGTCAATCTAGACTCATTGTCGGACAACATGATTGCTTCTGCCGTCGGTTCCATGCTCTTATCCGACTTAACGGCTTATGCCGGTAAGCGATACAACCTTGGACTAAACGACGTTCGTATTTCGCTCTATGTGGACGAAACCTCGAACGTGATCAATCAGCCTTTAATTGAACTTCTCAATAAAGGCGCCGAAGGCGGCGTGTACACCACGATTGCGATTCAGACCGTACCTGATTTGGCACATCGCCTGGGTTCGGTGCACGCGGCACGCATGGTGCTCGGCAACTGCAACAATTTAATCGCGCTTCGCTGTAAAGATCGAGAGACCCAGGACTTTGTGACCGAAACCTTCGGCAAGACCTATATCCACAATGTCGACACCACGTTGTCGACCCATGCGGATACGCACATTGGTATGCCTTCCTTTAAAGGCGGTGCTTCGCACAAGCGCACGGCTGTGCGCGAAGAGATTATTCCTTCGGAATATCTCGGCAAGCTCCCAAATGCCCAGTTCTTTGCATCCCTTGGCGGCGGACATCTGATGAAGGGCCGCGTCCCTGTCATTATCGACGACGAGGAAAACTAAGATGCTCTCCCGACTCTTAATCCTCTTAATGATCCTTATCTTGAGTTCCGTCATTTGGTGGCCCGGATTAAATGACGCCTCGTCTTTTGAGAACTTGTCTGAACTTCATCTCAAAGACACGAGTCAAAAGATCGGTTCCATGTTTGAGTCTCTGACGCCTGTCGTGGAAAGCGTCAGCTATAAAGTCACCGGCGCCTTTAATGCTTTGCTCGGAGACTCGTACCTTCCTTCAACAGAAGTTGACGGGCATAAGGATGCGCCGGCAAAAGAATTCTTTACGCGCCTATGGTCTTCGCCCTACTTCATCTCGATGCGGGCCATGCTGGAGATGTCCTGTGTTCGAGCCATATTGGCGATCGGATGGTTTGCGTTTTTGTCTCCGATCCTTATTGCCGTGGTCATTGATGCATGGGTCGTCAGACGCCTGAAGTATGAGAGTTTTGCGGTGCACCACCCGACGCTTTACCAAGCAGCCTTGTCTTCTCCGACTGTCCTTTTAATTTGTGCCTTTGCCGTGATGCTGATGCCTTGGTTCATTCCGGCGTGGATTGCTGCGCTCTTTTACGTGGCCTTCCTTATGTCCATCCACTTAATCGTCTCTAACTTCCACCGATTCGGATAACTTATGAAACGTCTTCTCCTTTTAATGCTCTTTTCGTTTGCAGGAACTTGTGTTTCTGCTGCGGAAGACTGCTTTGACCGAATCGCACGCGATAAAGGTCTGGATGCCGACTTGCTTCGTGCCATTGCGTTTGTGGAATCTTCCGGCAATCCGTCTGCTGTCGGACGCAACGCTTCGAGCGAAGACTACGGGCTCATGCAGATCAATTCCGGGTGGCTGAAGCGCTTTAAGACATCGAAATCAGAGCTCTTGAATGATGCCTGCTTTAACGTTCAGGTCGGTGCAGAGATTTTGGCGGACAACTTTACGCGCGCCGCGCATCCTTGGGATGCTGTCGGCGCCTACAACGCTGCCTGCACTCGTCTTAAAGGTCAGGACTGCATCGATGCCCGACAAAAGTATGCCTGGAAAGTGTATCGAGCCTACATAGGGATGTCTGACGCTAAACGGCAAAAGCTCAGAGACGTCACTTCTTAATTCTCTCTTTATCAAAAGTTTTTTGTAACGCCTTCCGCGTCGCTTTTTTGACAAAGGCCGCGGCTGCGGAGGGATTTTTTGTCCTTAATCGACCTTTGTCTTCTCTTTTACTTAACTTTTAGGAGTTTTTAATGACTTTATCTACCGCCGCAAACAGAACTTTTGCTTTTGTTCCTGCTCTGCTTTCTGTCTCTGTTTTTGTTCTGAGCGCTGTCTGTCCGGACGCCGCTTGGGCCGGAACTTCGACCGGCGGCCAGGAACACTTTGCAGATCTTTATGCGATGTTGAAAGCTTGGAGTACCGGCACGCTCGGTAAATCCATCGCCTTAATGTTCCTGCTTGTCGGTCTCGGTGTCGGTGTCATCCGCGGCTCCATCATGGGTGCCGTAGGCTGCGTTGCCGCTTCCATGGCTTTGTTCATCGGTCCTCAGATCATTGAACAGATCTTCACGGCCCTGATCTAACTCTTTTGAGTTCGGTTGCCCGAAGCCCTTTCGGGCTTCCGATCTCACCAGGAATCAATCATGGAATCCTTTAATCCTCACGAATACGTCCCGCGCCGTTTGGATGCGCCGGCAAAGTTTCTGCTTTGGGACTTTGACTTGGTGGCGTCCGGCATTGCCGGGCTCGCCTTCGGCATCATCGTTAATTCTCTTCTGATGGGTGCGATCGCTTCGTATGCCGCGATCTGGGCTTACAGCCGACTCAAACAGAAGCGTCATCCCGGATACGGACTTCATTACCTCTACTGGCAGTTTCCTTTTAGAACCTTTAAGCGCACTCCGCCATCGAGCCGCCGCTTTTTTGTCGGATAACCGAATATGAACGTTAAAGAATATACGACTGAGATTTCTGCTCGTCTTGCGTTGCGCTCTTTCTTTATCTATGCCTTTGCCGCCTCTCTCATTGTCAATGTCATTCTCGCCATCGGCTTAATCGTCCTTGATAAAAAAGACCGTGTAGTTGTGCTGCCGGCAGAAATCACGAAGTCTTTCTGGCTGGATGCCGACGGCGTCTCTCCGGAGTACTTAGAGCAGATGGGGCTTTTTGCGCTGCAGCTTGCTCTTAATAATTCTCCAGAGACCTTTGAGCACAACCAAAGAAAGCTGCTTCAGTACGTCTCACCTGAGCAACGCGGTGCCACAGAAGTCTTCTTAACCGCTCAAGGACGCCGCATGAAAAGCGCCAACGCTTCGGTTCATATGCTGCCTGAAGCGGTGGAGACAAGAGCCTCCGCCATGCAGGTTTCTGTTCGCGGCAACGTTCGCCAGTTCATCGGAGACAAACTCACTTCCATGCAGAAGAAGTGCTGGATCGTAAAGTTTACCTACAGAAACTCTCGTCTTTGGTTAGAAACGATGCAGGAAGCCGACTGCAAACGACCGTTTGAACCGATGAAGCCCACCGGAGAAATCTAATGACCCTTCCTAATCGTCTTCTCATTCTCAGCATATTTCTTTGCCAGTCCGTGGTTGGCTTCAGCGCCTCTCTTAATGCTAAAGAGATGCCCAAAGAGTCGGCTTCGTCTGAAGCCCAGTCCTCTGTACATGCTGCGGTCGCTTATAAACAGCCTAACCGTGTTGTTGTGTTAAACAGCAAGATTGTCCGAGCGGTTTATGACAACAATCTGATCCAGGCCGATAAAGATCCGACCACCGGTGCTTTGTATGTCGTTCCGCTGACCAAAGAAACCACAGGAATGTTTGTGGTCACTGAATCCGGTCAGACACACAGCATTACGCTCTCTCCTAAAGAGCGTTTGACCGCTCAGACCGTCACTTTGAAAGAATCCGGAACCTTCTCTTCTTTTGATGATCCGTCCGTGCCGTCTGAACTTTCCAGTCTTCCCTATGAAGAGCGAATCCAGACTGCGCTAAAACTTATCCCGCAATTGCGGGACTCCGAGGGCGAAGTGCTCGGAGGCACGCTTGCCGGCGTCTATCTCCACGCTCAGCCTGTCAGGGCTTGGAATGTCTTAGGGCTGAGACTTGAACGCTATCGCATCCTGAATCGTACAAAACACAAACAGACGGTTCGTGAACCGGAGTTTTGGAGAAACGGTGTCTTGGCCGTTGCTACGGAAGCTTCTGATCTTGCGCCCGGTGCATCTGCAGATCTTTGGTTAGTGAGGTCCGCAAGATGAGCGTTAAGAGTTATTTTGAAAGTGAGCGAAGAAAGAAACAAATCACCTGGACGCTAATTATCTTAGGCGCACTTTTTGCCGGGGCCATGCTTTCTTCTTACTACTCTGATAACAAAAAGCCGGCTGCAGCCCCTCAGATCACAAGCACTACACAAATCTCGATGGTTCCGTCTAAAGCGGACTATGAACAGCATCAGGCGATCTACAACGATCGCTTACTGAACTTAGAAAGAGAGTCCAAAGAAGCAAAGCAGAGAGAAGCCAAACTTCAAAGCGATAAGAAACGCTTGGAAGATCGTATTGCGCTCTTAGAAAAGAACGCTCCTAAGGCTAATCGTCCTACCGAGACCGCTCCGTCGGAAGACGGCTGGCCGCCTTCCGAGATTCTCGGAAAACAGCCGATCAGCAAGAAGACAGGCTTTACAAGCGGCAATCAGCCTCAAGGCAGATATTCTCGCCAGCAACCCGATGCCTCGGCTTCTTCTCCGGCGCCGCGTCTTGTCATCAACAATTTCGGCTCTGCTCCTAATCCTTCTAATGTTCTCGGATCACTCCCGATTAAGGCAAAACCTGAGACGTTGTCTTATCTGCCGAGCGGCACCTTTGCTAAAGCTCGTCTCTTGAACGGCGCGACTGCGCCGACCCGAGGACAAGGCTCCGGCAATCCGGTTCCGGTGCTCTTAGAGCTGACCGATTCTGCCGTCATGCCTAACCTTTACCGCTCCGGCATTAAACGCTGCTTTGTGACCGCGAATGCGACCGGTGAATTAGCCAGCGAACGTGTATTGATTCGTCTTGACCGCTTGTCTTGTATTGATGAAAACGGCGGAGCCGTAGATAAGAAGATCCAAGGTTATGTTTCCGGAGAAGACGGCAAAACCGGTCTTCGTGCCCGCTTAGTCACCAAGAGCGGACAAGCCATCGCTAATGCTCTGTTTACAGGAACTTTGGCCGGTCTCGGCAAAGCGGTATCGCTTGCGTCTGAAAACCAAACGACTTCTATTACCGGGACGGTTTCTACTACGGTCACCAACCCTTGGAAAGCGGGATTCGGAGAAGGCGCCACACACGCCATGGATCGAATCACTGATTACTACTTAAAGCTCGCAAGCGACATGTTCCCGGTTCTTGAAGTGGATTCCGGACGCAATGTCGAGATTGTCATCTCCAACGGCTTGTCCATTGAACGAAATACCAAACCTTAATTTTTTGCCATGTTTAAACCATCCTCCCTCCTAACCGTCCTAATCTCAATGGGACTTGCCGCACCGATTTCGAGTTTTGCTTCCGGTGCGTGCGTCAATCCCGACTTTAAGGCTCAGACAGTTTCTGCCGTTAAGACTTCTGTTGCACAGAAGGCAGCTGTTGCTAACACTCCTGCGTCTATAGAGTCCAACAAACCATCCATTCCTTTAATCGCCGGCCAAGCCAACGAATTAAAGACTGCTGCGGATAACTTTAAAACGCGTTATCCCAAGACTAAAGTTCTTGCGTACCGGCTGACGCCGCTAGCAGGCATCTTTGAAGCCACCGTCGGCAAAGAAGTGATCTACTTTGATAAGACAGCAAGGTTTGTGTTTTCCGGTCGTCTCTTAGATATGGATCGAGGAGAAGACTTAACCGACAAACGTCTTAAAGACTTAAGAAGAATCGCTTTTGATTCTTTACCTCTGGATAAAGCGGTCAAGACCGTATACGGAAACGGTACAAGAAAGCTTGTCGTCTTTACCGATGTCGATTGTCCTTTCTCCCGCAAACTCGGAACCACGCTTAAATCCCTAAAAGACGTGACGGTCTATACGTTCCTTTTCCCGCTGGAATCCATTCATCCGGAAGCACGAGGAAAATCTGATGCCGTTTGGTGCGCTAAAGATCCCTCTAAAGCGCTTGCCTATGCTTTAAAGGGCGAACCTATGCTCAACGCCATTGCAGACAATCCGGTTTGCCCGTCTCCGGTCAATGACATTCTGGCCTTGGCTAAGCAGCACGGCATCGGCGGAACCCCGACACTCATCAATGAAGCCGGAGACCGAACTGCCGGCGCCCTTCCGCTCGACAAACTTGAGGCGTTTATTAACGCTCCTTTGCAAGGAAACTAAATGAAACGTCTCTCCTTAATCGTCTCTGCGGTTTCTGCAGCGCTAATGCTTTCCGGTTGCGGATCGCTCACAGGATTTTCTAATGCAAAGACGGACTTTGCCTGTGCTGATCTCTCCGAAGGCCCATCCTGCAGAAACATCTCTCAAGTCTATGAAGAAAACAATCCGACAACGCCTGTCCTATTAGCCGCTTCTGAGGAAGAAGACTTTGTCCAGCCGTTTTTTGAACCAAATCAAACTAAGGGCAAAGAGAAAGTAACGACCGTCTCGACAGAAGTTTCTGTTGAGCAAGTGCAAACGGGCGCCGTTGAACGGACCTCCGACTTTGTCACGATTGTTCCGGCGCGCCCCTGGAGGAAGCCTGAAACTGTTCTTCGCGTTTGGCTCGCACCCTTCCACGATAAGTTGGGCGACCTGCATGACCAGCGGTATCTCTATGTCCGTTTAGAGAACGGCGGCTGGACAACCGACAGTGTCAATGAACTTGTCTCGTCTTCCCGCTTGTCTAAACCCGTTTATCCGTTGTCTTCCGACCAGCCTCAGGATCCCAACGAAGCCAAAAAAGAAAAGCTCAAGCAGCTTCCCGCTTTCGGCTTTACCGGCAAACCCTAAATCCTCCTTCTTTTAATCGTCCTTTTCTTTCCCATGAAGCTCAAAAACTTCCTGTCTTCTGCGGCCTCTCTGTTTGCCTTTCAAGACTTAAAACCGAACTTTAAGGCGCACCCAGGTGCTACTCCGACACGCCGCAAAGCGCCTTTACGCATTGACCGCTTCGCCGACGAACTGCCCTACGCCCAGTTTGAAGAAAGCGACAAGCTCTGTGTCATTGCCGCACCCGACGGATCGTTTGAAGGATTGGGTTTTGTCATTGAAGTGACACCCCAAACGGGAACGTCCTTAAATATGGCAAAAAGCCTTGAGCACATGATCGGATCAATCCTTCCGGACGGAACCGGGGTTCAGGTGAGTCTTTTCGGATCTCCGTTTATCGAACCTCTTGTCGAACTTGTCCGAAGCCAAACCCTTCGTCCGACACCGGAAGACACGCCGGCACGCGCCGAGCAAAAGGATTTGCTGTCCGCCATGACACAAGCCAAGGCAAAGTTTCTCTCTCGCTCTGCCACTCAGGCGCCTCATCCGGCGCTCCCGATTCTCGGAAGAAACCTTCGCTGCTGGATTTCCGTTGTCATCCCTACTAAAGATCCTTTTGCGTCAGAAGCTCGAGACAATGCGCTCTTAGTTCGCAAAGTTATGGTGTCGACCTTGAACCAATGGCATTTCGCGCCCTTTGTTTGGGATGAGCGGATTTTGGTTCACACCCTATCCCTCATTCTTAATCCTCAGCTTTTTGTGAACGGTGCATGGTCGTTTTCCGAAGTCGATACTGCCCGAGAACCTCGAGCCCAAATGGTCTCTCACGACACCACCATTTCGGTAGAAGAAGATGGGATTATCTTCCGCTCTGCTCATCATCCTTTAATCATCAAAGCAGTGAGCCTTTCACCGCACGGCTATCCGCAAAGCTTCTCATTAGACAAGATGGCTCGGGCTGCTGGAGATGTGGAAGGTTCTTTAGGCTTCTCTAGTCCGTTCCTCATTACGACTTATCTCTCTAAAACCTCTTATGAAAAAGGCAAAAGCTACGCTCAGCTTAAAAGCGCTCGAGCAGAACAAATGTCTGCTACGGAAATTGCCCGCTTTATTCCGACGCTCCAAGAGGAAGCCAGAGATTGGAGAGCAGCTGTGCAGTCTTTTGAGCATGGTGAAGGCTTAGTCCAGCTCTCGCACCAAGTCATGATCTTCCCGCCGACCGAGAACGTCACCCATGAAGTTCAAACGGCAATCGGGATCTTCAAGAAGATGTCGATTGAGCTCATGCAGGATCACTTAATGCATCTTCAAGGCTTAATGGTCTCTTTACCAATGACCGGAGGTCCGCTGCTGGCCCATGACGTCAAGCTTGCCAAACGTTCATCAACGAAGACGAGCGCCAACGCCGCCAATACAATGCCGTTGCTCGGAGACTGGAAAGGTTCAGGCACGCGTGCCGGCCATCTGCTGCCGACGCCGATCCTTTCGTTGTTCTCGCGCAGAGGTCAGATCACGCACATTGATCCTTTTGCTAATCCTCATGGCAACTACAACGGCATCGTGACGGGATCCTCCGGATCCGGTAAATCCGTCATGCTGAACTCTCTGGCCCTCGGAACACTTTGCTCCAACGGTCGTGTGTGGGTCATCGATATCGGCCGAAGCTACGAAAAACTCTGCCACTGCGTCAACGGCCAATGGATTGAACTCTCGGATACGCCTCGCCCTGACGGCAAGATCGATTGTCTTAATCCTCTCTCGGTGACAAAGAACATCGAAGCTGATATGGACTTAGTCCTGCCTCTGATTGCTCAAATGGCATCTTCCAATGAACAGCTCGATGACTTAATGCTCTCGCATCTTCAGATCCATATTCGCCATATCTGGTATGAAGCCAAAGCCCTGAACAAAGTTCCGACGATTACCGACTTAACTCGTTCGCTCCTTCATAACGGTCGACTAGGAGGCGCTCATCCTCGCCTTAACGATCCTGAATGGGAAGCCTATTACGCTTCTTTAACTACAGAAGAGCAGAAGACACTAGACGATCCCCGTCTTGTCGACCTCGGCGTCAAACTCATGCCTTACGCACAAGGCGGCGCTTATGTCTCCTTCTTTGAAGGCGAAGCCAATATCGACTTTGACAATCACTTCATTGTGCTTGAGCTGGAACAGCTCAACACCAAAAAATCGCTTCAAGCCGTTGTCTTAATGCTCCTGATGTATCTCATCGACGTAGAGATGCGTCGAGGCGAACGTTCTCAGCCCAAACTTGTCATCATCGACGAAGCCTGGGACTTAATGGTCCGCGGACATTCTTCTAAATTTATTGAAGCGGGTTACCGCCGTGCCCGTAAATTGAATGGCGCTTTCTTTACCGGCACCCAAGGCCCGGGAGACTACTGGAAGAGTTCTGCGGCTAAGGCGGCTTTGGACAACGCCGACTGCAAGTTCATCATGAAGCTCAAAGAATCCGTCTTGAGCGAATGCGAAAAAGAATCCCAGCTCGGCTTAGACGACTATGAATTCCAGCAGCTCCGTTCTCTTAAAGGTCTGAGGGATGTTTATTCCGAAGTGTTGGTCAAGATCGGCGATGCGCCGACTTCTGTGAATCGTCTGATTCTCGATCCGTTTTCTCTGTTGGTCATGAGTACGCATCCGAAGGACATCAGCGATATCAATCGCTTCCGCAAGGAAGGACTGTCGATGAGAAAAGCCATCGAAGCGGTTCTTTTAGAACGCGGTCAAGGCGAGTTCATTCCCTAATTGTCTTTCCCTTTAATTCTCAGACCTCTCCAAGAGTTCAATTCCATTTCCTTTTAATCCTATGAAAATCTCCTTCCTCTCCGTCACCATCGCCGTATCTATCGGTCTAGGGCTTGGTTACGGCGCTTATCAAGCCAAAAACCGAATTCCCGACTTTCTGGATCGTCCCCGCTTTGCCGTTGTCAATCTCAATTCTGTCGTTAAAGCCAATGAAGTCCGTGTTGTCTCTCAAGGCAAACACGGAGAAGAAATTATTGGCGAAGCCGAACACTTCGCCAAAAGACTCAAAGAAGAACTTGCCCAGATAGAAAACGAATGCGACTGCGTTCTTCTGGTTTCTTCTGCCGTCATCTCTAACGCAAAGCTCCCTGACTACACGACGCACCTTACCGCCAAACTCGGCCTTTCTGCCGAGCAGCAAAGCAATCAGCTTCAGCAGATCGAAGCTCGATTAAACAGCGGAGTCAATCGATGAGCCGCATGAAAGCCCACCCGAGAGTCTTTTGGCATCGTCTAAAAGATCATGTTCGCCGCTTCGGATGGATTTGGCTAGCTGTCTTCTTAATCCTCAGCCTCGTTAACCATCGCTGGCATCTGGCTTTAAACCGCTCTCACTCTCTGCCGTTCAAGCTCTTTGCGATTGAACGAGGACAAAAGGAGGTCAAAGTCGGAGATTACGTGGCTTTTGAACCTAAGCCTTCAGCTGTCGGAGGCTACCGTCTGACCTTTATCAAGGAAGTGGGCTGTGGTCCCGGCCAAACGCTGACGCGTGAGAACCGTACGTTCTATTGCGACGGCAAAGAACTCACCACCGCTAAAGAACGCGCTCTGAACGGCAATCCTTTAGTAGCCACTCAGCCTCAGGTTTTAGGGGAAGACCAATACTTTGTGCGCGGAACGCACAAAGATTCTTATGACAGCCGTTATGAAGCTTTCGGCTTGATCGACCGCTGCCGCTTCAGCGGCAAAGCTCATCCTCTCTTTTAATGGCCGAAGATTGTCATGAAACTAACCCGTGTCATTCTTTCAACTTGCGCTGTCGTCTCTTCCGTCGTTTGCATTTCTGCCTACAGCGTTGCTTCGAGCGAACCATCGGTGAGCTTTAGTGTCGCAAAACCCTACGCTAAGGAAACCGCACTTAAACCCAAAGTCGAAATCCTCGAACCGCTCGGTCCATTGCACGATATTTCCGAACCCGACATTCTCGAAGCTTTTAAATCTCGTGTCGGTGCAATGAAAGTGTCCGGTGAATACGATCGTCGTTTCAACCAAAACAAAAACCGTATTTCCAAAGAGCTCGAACACCCGACACCAGTTGTCGGATTGAAGAGAGCCACAGAACTGCGAGTATGGGAATTGTCTGCTTCTGTTCCCGAGACTTTGCCGGAATCTCTTCTTCGTCAGGCTCAGTCCATCCCAATGCCGAACCTTTCTCGTTCACTGCTTTTTGTTGATGGAACCGACGTCCAATCTCTGAAAGTCGCGCAGAAACTCTTTGAGTCGCAGAAAGATCTGCGGGTTGTCCTTGTGAACGGCGCGCCGGCAGACGTCTCCGAAAAGCTCCATCGCCGTGTGTTCTTTGATCAAGGCGGCGCCCTAGTCCGCGTCTTTGGAATCGAAGCCGTCCCTGCTCTTCTCTTTAATGGTCCGGAAGGTCCGAGCGGCGCCGAATTTGCGCCCGACCAATTGTCCGAACTCCTTTCTTTGATGCCTCAGTGATGAAACGCTCTCTCTTAATGCTCCTTTTATCTTTCTGTTTTGCAGCTTCCGCTTCTGCAGGAAACTGCGAAGGCCGAATCATCAATCCGATTACGGATGTCTGCTGGAGCTGTGTTTTTCCGATCAAGCTCGGCGGCGTCACGCTTTCTTCGGGTAAGAATGCCGATCCCGAAACCGATGCCAATCGTCTTTGTCTTTGTGCCTCCGGCGCCAATATCACTGTCGGTCTTAATATGTCCTTCTGGGAACCGTTAAGAACCGCCGAGGTCGTCCGCACGCCTTATTGCTTTCCGTCGCTCGGCGGCATGGAATTAAATGTCGGCATAAGAGCGCCTGCTCACGGCCGTACGCCCAATAAATCGACTTCAGCTCAGCGCTCTTCCTTTTATCAGGTGCATTGGTACTTCACGCCTTGGCTTTTTATTCTTGAAGTCCTCCTAGACACTAAATGCCTGGAACAGTCCGCATGGGATTTAGCCTATATGACAGAACTCGATCCGCTTTGGGATGATTCGGTCACCACCTTCTTCTTAAATCCCGACGCTTCGCTCTTTGCTAATCCTGCGGCTGCCGCAGCCTGCGCCGCAGACTGCGTGGCGGCAACGTCTTCCCTCCCGGTTTCTGAGCTCTATTGGTGCGCCGGCTGCCACGGCGGAATCTTCCCGCTAACCGGCTGGGTCGGCTCTCATGTTCATTTTCCGCAGGCCTCATCTCTTCTTGTCGCCCGCTTCACGATGAAGCTCCATCGCTCCGGTCTTCAATGGGCCGCTTACGGAGAAAAAGGCCAATGCGGCCCTTATCTCGAACCGATCATGGATAAGCGTGTCTATCGAACACAAATGATGTATCCGTCACGTACCACCGGTAAACGAGACGGACGATGCTGTTATCCGATGGGCGCCTCAACTTCGCTTTGGCATTCCGGCAAAACCTGGGCTTCCGGCGGGGAAGATGCGGCTTATCTCATCTATCGCAAACGGGACTGCTGCCAAGGAGCGGGGATTCAGCCGAGTTGATTCTGAAATATGCACACTTTTTCAAACCTTAATGCTCCTTCCAACCGAACACAAAAAAACTTTTTGAATTAAACATACTTATTCAAAAATCTATTTATGAATAAATCATACTTTTTCAAATTTATCCTGAGCGCCTTGATAACTTGTCCGCTTGTTTGCCTTGCGGCACCTGAGCCTTGGACCATCGAGGACGTACTTGATGCCTCTTCCGAACTCTCTCAGCAGATGCGATATCCGGAGGCCGCACCGCAAAAGCCTCTGCCGCAGGTCTTTGTCTTGGTATCGTTTTCTATGCCCGAGGCTTCTTTAGAACGTTTGGCCCGTGATGCCAAAGACGCCGGGATCCCGTTGGTTTTCCGCGGCGTGCCGGAGACCAAAGAATCGACGGACTCTAAACTTCCGCTCCTTAATCCTCAGTCGCTGGTAGCCTTCCAGTCCCTAATCGATTCCGGCGCCGATGTTCAGCTCAATCCTGAACTCTTTTCCGAATTCAATGTCCGTCAGGTTCCCGCTTTAATCATCAGAGAAGAAAGCTCCGCTTCCTCGGACGGGTGCATCCAAAGCCCTAAAGCCGTCATTGTTCCCGGAGACGTGACCTTGGGATACGCCTTAGACCGTCTAACCGATCGCAAAGACTCGATCGGAGACGCCGCCCGCTCGCTTCGCACCAAACTTGGGAACCGACCGTAATGCTTAGCACCCTTCCTCGCGCTTTAATCAGCTCCGCCCTTTTAATGCTCTTGAGCTCCTCGGCCGTCGCTTACGACAAACAGTCCGCGATGGACGCCGCCAAAGAAGAAGCAGCTAGGCTGTCGATCAAAGACATCCTCACCGAGAGCTCAGCTTCCGGCACGGTTCCTGAGTATGGCTCAGACGTTTCCGAACTCAAAGATCTGTTTGCTAAAGGTCAAGGCAATCTTCTGACGCCCGGCAGCTCAAAAGCCGACGGATGTTTGTCGCAAACTTCTATGGACTGCAGAGCCGTCCAGGTGATTTACGACACACATTCAAGACCCGATTGGGAAGAATCCGATTTCGACAACATCTTGGCCGATCGTGATCATCTCTTAAACAAGCTTCCCGATCTTCCGCCTAATGGTCAGGAAATCTGCGAAACCATTACCACCACTCGTCCGCCCCAGACCGACTTTTCCGTCTGCGAAGAAACCACGGTCGGAAGCTCCACTCAGTCCTGCTTTGAAGGCTGGACAGAAAAGCTCGATGTCTCAACATTATTTGAATGTATTGCTCGAACCGGTAAGAAACTTACCGTCGAGTGCCTCGCCGACTACAACGAAACTTCACAGGACTACACGTGTCTTCATACACCGCCCCAAACTTGCCACGTCGGAGAAAAAGTCCAAATCCACAGCACCTATCAATACCGCTGTAAAACTCAGCAGTTTGAACAAAACACTTATCGATGCAATCGATACTTGGAAGTGGTCGGCTACTCGGGCTGCGAAATCGGCAAATTCTTTGAAGCTGCTTCCGAGACCTCGTCCTCTTTAGGCAAAGACACCTGCAACGGCGGAGACGTCATTGAACTCAAGTACCAGTGTTCTAATGACCTTATCCCAAAACTTCGGATAGAAACCAACGTTAAAAATTCCGCTAACTTCGGTTTTGATATACAGGCGGAGGACTTTCAAAGCGAACATTTTTTCTCTAACTGTAAAGGCGTCTGGACGGGACAAACTCGCTGTACCGGCGTGAACTGTACGGTAGAAATCAAGATGGATATCTACACGCGGCCGGGCAAATGGGATTATTCAGGGTCGATCTCCAAGCGTTTTTCTTTTCAGAAAAACGTCAACGACATTTCCTTAGACAAGTGGCGCACCACCTGCGTCAGCGATGACGGCAAAGTCGTGGAGTTCGAATCATGATCCGTCTTCCTTTAATCGTCCTTTTGTCCTCCCTGACCGTCCTGTCTTCTGCGCCTGTCCGTGCCGCCTGCACGGACGGCCCCGAGGTCTGTGTCGACGGTCCCGGCTCCAAGTTTATTAATGGCGTTGAGGTCTGGCGCGAATGCTGGAACTATCAAACCACGCGTCACTGCACTTCAAGCTCGACTGTCGATTATTGTTCCGGCCTAAAACAAACACCGGGTTGTCGTCAAACAAAAGCAGAGTGTCTGAGTTACAGCCTGACCGGTACCTGTATGTCTTGGAACAGTACTTATATCTGTTCCGAAGAAGCAAAAGAAACAGAAAACATCGAAATTCTCGATAGTTCTCATACCGTTATATCCGGAACGGATACGACGACTTGTTCAAGTTTCTTAGACAATCCCGACTGCTATATCGCAGAAGAGAAATGTATCGAAGGTCCTGAGACACGAATCATTAACGGCGTAGCCGTTTATAAAGAGTGCTGGAAGAAAGAACTCGCTTTTGCCTGCGCTGCTCCCGGCGCCTCCAATAGCTGCCAAATCATCGCCTCTAAAGGCTGTCAGCCCATAGGAGAAAAAGTTTGCGAGCGAGTCGGTGCCGACGGTTCCTGTGCGCAGTATTCGCAGAAGTTCCACTGCGTTAATACCGATCCGATTGAAGGCGATGACATCACGCCGGAAGGCACACCGGCCAAACCGGGCTTTGATCTTCTTGCCTGTAAAACAGCTACGGAAGGCATGACCTGTAAAGCCTCCGGTTACTCCTGTATGCAGACCAACGATAAAGGCGAATGCATTCAGCGCAAATACATCTATAACTGCACCAAATCCCTAAACGAAAACGCCTGCGAAGCCCTAGAAAAACTTCCCGAGTGCGAAATCCGTAAATCCACTTGTATTGAACGTGACGGCCCGAAGTGTCTGGCTTACAAAAAAGAGATCTTCTGTAAAGGCGACTCAGAAATCTCCGCACCCGGCGCCGACATCATTGATTCAAACATTGTCATCGGTTCCATTGAACCCTCGGACACTTGTCTTCCGCTTAAAGATAATCCGGCCTGTACGGTGCTTCGAACGGAATGCGTTGAAGGCCCGGCAGAAAAGATCATCAACGGCGTACCCGTCTATAAAGACTGCTGGAAATACGAGTATATCTACGTCTGCGGAGCTTCAGGCAACGGCTCAGAAGAAACCAAGAACGACTGCGGTAAGTTCGAAGCCGATAAAGACTGCGTCAAAGTCTCTTCCGAATGCATTGCGGTCGATGACGAAGGCAAGTGCCTGACCACTGCCCACACCTATCGTTGTGTAGAAAAAGAAGGCTCCGCCGTCACGGAAACCATCTGCCGTCCCGCCGAATGCTTGGACGGCGTCTGCGAGGGCTCCGGTGATCCGGCCGACTCCGACTTCTCTAAAGTGATCACAATGCTCGAGACCGCTCGTCAAGGCGCCCTTTACGGCGACTACGACAACGGCCGCTTCTTTAACGGAGAAGTCGATGAATGCTCCAAGAAAGTCTTAGGCTTCTCCTGCTGCGATACCAAAGTTAAAGCCGGAACAGCCAATTCGTCTGCGTTCGGCAAAGCAATGAGCTTTGCCGGAGACGTGACGGTAGAAACCGTCAAATACATCGGAAGCCCCTACGTTTATGACGTCTTGTCGGCTTCTGACGCTACCTCCGGCATCTTGAATATGCTCTACGGCGATGCAACGAGCGGTATCTACAATCCGTCGCTCTCTTTCTATGGTTTCGGAATGACGCTCCAAGGGGGCCAAATGTATTTCACGTTTGACCCCACCTCTTTCGCCATGTCCGTTGCCCTCCAAATCGCATTGGACTATCTCCAGTGCGAACCTAAAGAGCAAACCTTAATGCTCAAGAAAGGCCAGAAGCTCTGCCACTATGTCGGAACTTACTGTTCCAAGAAAGTCGTCACCTGCGTCGAAAGAAAAGAAAGCTATTGCTGCTACAACTCTCCGCTTGCCCGAATCCTTCAGGAACAAGGCCGGCCTCAGTTGGGCAAAGGCTGGGGCTCGGCCCAAAACCCTCAGTGCGAAGGTTTTACCCAAGAAGAGCTTGAACGCCTGGATTTTGACGCGATGGACTTGTCTGAATTCGAAGCCTTAATCGTCCAAAAGAACGAACTTAATTCCGCAGCTGCTCAAGACCGAGGAACCACCCACACCAAGAACTTGGTCGATAAAGACTTAGGCGCTTATGTCCCGCCGTCAGTTGGATCTTCGCATGTCGTCGATCCCAATTTCACGGGTACGCCGACAGCGCCCAACCGCCCCTCATCATCTAAAGCACCTTCTAAAAATCTTAAAAACTAATCTCTAACTATGTGCAAAAGACCACAAAATCTTTGTCTGCTTTTATCGTTTGTCTTAACGCTTGCTGTCCCCGCGTCGCAGGCCGCTTCCTTCTGGGAAGAAGACGTTTGGAATTCAGATGACCGAGGTTTTCTTTACTATCCGCCTGGAGAATTAAAGAAAAAAGCTCCGGATCCTAATGCGCCTAAAGATCTTTCTTTAATCCTGAGCGCCGCTGAACTGAGAGCTGAGTACACCAAACGATTAGAGATCGCGACCTTCCTTCCCACGGAAGCCAATGTCTTGGCATTCCAAGAAGTGAACCATTTCGTCCAAGAAAAAGCCGCGCTCTTCACAGACATGAACCGTCGGGTTTCTTGGCAGAACCCGCAGTTTGATTTCTCAACCATTAATCCGGCCGCAAACTTCGCCCAAGTCTCTTTAAAGGAAGACAGAAACCAAATCCGTAAAGAACAGATTCCGCAGATCGCACAAGGCTGGGGGCTGATGTATTTCTACCGCTCTGACTGCCGCTTCTGTGCTTTGCAGTCGCCGCTGGTAAAACAGCTCAAAGACACGTTCGGTTTTGAAGTACTCGCGGTATCTCTGGACGGTTCCTCTAATGATCATTTCCCGGACGCGCTCCCCGACAACGGCGTCTCCAAACTTTTAACCAACGGTTTGGGACTCGACCGAGTACCTGCGCTGTTCATGGTCAAACGCGATCAATCCGCTTCTTACTTAGTGTCTTCCGGCGTACTTTCTCTCGAAGACATGCTAAGCCGCATCCAGACGCTCGCCTTAAGCAAGCCCGGAGAATCGCTTTTCGGCGGCGCACAAGCCGCAAGCTCTGTGCAAAAGACCACAAACTTTTCTGCCCCTGACGCCTTAGCCGCGACTCCCGTAACAACGCAGGCCGTCCCTCCGTCCCTTTAATCCTCTTCAGCCATGACCCGTAAATTCACAAAACTCTTCTCAGCTTTGGCTCTGAGCACCTGTCTCTTCACTGCAGACGCTTCCGCAGGCTTCATGAAAGACTTCTATTCTGCCGCAGGTTCTTATCAAGGCAATGTCACACCGGCAGGTGTCTATCAGTCTTCCGGCATGAATACCGTCACAGGCGGCGGATTTGTCTATCGAGCCCCGCGCAAAGACTTCAATGCGTTTTATTTCACTCCGCCTTCTCTGTCTGCCGGCTGCGGCGGCATTGACTTATTTCTTGGCGCCTTCGGTATTCCGTCTCGAGAAGAATTCGTCGCTTTCTTACGCAACATCGGGACCGCCCTTCCGGGCTTAGCTTTTCAGCTTGCCCTTCAGTCGTTAGCACCCGACCTCAATGAACAAGTCACCAGCTTCCGTGACATGATTCGCCAGTACACCAATATGTTCCAGGACTCCTGCACCTCTGCACAAAACCTCTTAAAGATGAGCGGCGCAGAGCAATGGATTCAGAAGACCGGCTTTGACGCCCGCAATGCTTTGCGTGCCTCAGGTATTGTTTCTGATGCTTCGGAAGCCGATGCGAAGACGCGCACGGACGGCGCCGCCGTTTTGGATTACGCGCCGACCCGTAAAGATTCCGGCGGAAATGTGGTCGATGCGCCGGAGTTAAACCTCACATGGTCCCTGCTTTCCGGCGGCAGCTTTAATGCTTCTTACAGCAAAGAATTAAAAGAACTCATGATGACGCTCGTGGGCACCGTCATTTATGTCCGTGAAGGCTCCGGTAAAGATACGGTGACACGTGCCATCCCGATCGCCGGTCAGGACTTAGTGGGTTTTCTTTTCGGACGCCCCGACACCCAAGTCTTAGAGAGTGAAGCTTTCCGGCTCCGCTGTGTCGAAGAAGACGGAGATGATCGCTGCTTGACTGTTAAAAAGACAACGCTCGATGAAGTTAACCTTCCCTATGAATTCATGAAGGCAGCATCAAACTACAGAAACTCCATCCTGCGCCGCGACCCAAATCTTGTCTCCGAAGCCGACATGCTGCTTTTAGCTTCGTCTTCCACCATCCCTTTAATCCGTCTGATCAATGCCACCGCTTCTCATCGTTACTTAGGTTTCTCTCAAGACATCATGCGCATCTACGTCGAAGCTGCCGCTTTTGAAGCCGTCATACGAGCCATGGATCGTCTGTCTTTAGACATCAAGGCTGCTGCTTCCGCCTCTTCCGCTTCTCAGACCGGCGTTATTGCTGCCGAACACCTAAAGGTCATTGAGGCAAGAATTGATGAAGTCCGTAAAGACATTGCATCGCGCAGCGATGCGGTCTTTCAGCAGATGAGCCGAGCCCACTCTTTCATTACGCAGATTGAACACTTAGAAAGAAGTGTCAAGGGCGCTTTAGCCGCAGACTTAGCGGCCAACCTTTCCTTCGGAGAAAACCTCTAATGGTGATGGACTATTACGCCTACTGGAACGGAGGCCAAATTCGAGACTTATTCGAAGCCTTGGTTTCGATTTGCTCCGGCTCCTCCTACGAAGGTCTGCTTAAAACTGCCGTGCTTGCCGGCTTTCTTGTCACTCTCACCGGCGCCCTTCTGAAGTGGCAGGGATTAGCTTCAAAGGTTTATCTTTTTGCTGCCGTCTTGTTCTACTCTGTAATGCTCGTCCCTAAAGTAGATGTCGCTATACACGACGAACGGAGCGCTGATGTTTATGTCGTAAGCAACGTCCCTTTCGGTGTGGGATTCTTTGCGTCCGCCACTTCTAAAATCGGACACTTTCTCACCGAAAGCTTCGAAACTGCTTTCTCTCTGCCGGATGCTGAACGCTTCTCTAAGTTCGGCTTAGTCTATCCTCAGCGCGCCTTAAATAGTCTTTTAGCCGCCGGCCCCGTCACACCGGAAGGCCGTGCTTTAACGGATCGTGTTATTGCCGACTGCATCGGACCGGAGCTCTTGGATCATTCCGATAAAGCGGCAGAACTCAGCCACTCCGGCGACATTTGGGCCACGATTTCCGCAGACGGCTGGATCAATCCGGCACGCTCTTCCGTCTCTTCCGACGGCACCGTCCAACGATGCGATCAGGCGCTCCAAAACCTCGAACAGCATCTCAATACCGTTGAACTCGACTTCTTGTCTAAGCGCCTCGGTACCGTCTTAGTACCGGAAAGAATTGATCCCGCCGATGTCATTCGACGCACGCTTCCGCAAAGCGAAGCGCTTTTGCTTGGTGTTTCTCGTTCCTTGGAACAGAGCCTCAAGCATTCCGTCATGCTCACAGCCCTTCCGCGAGGCATGGCATCCATTGCCGCACAGGCCGGCGCTCCGCTTGATCTCGCCGCTAAATATTCCGCTTCTCAAGCCAATCTCACGTCCGAAATCAATTACCGCACCTTGGCGCGTTTGGCGGAACACAGTCTTCCTAAGATTCGCAACTGCGTGGAATTCATCGTCATTGCCGCCTTCCCCCTAATGCTTCTTTTGATGGTAGCGGCAGGAAGCGCTGCCGGAGCGGTTTTTAGATCGTTCTTTGTATTGCTGATTTGGTTCCAGCTGTGGGCGCCGCTCCTCTCCGTTGCTAACTATCTGATGATTTCCGTAGACGCCAATCCGATGAATCGGATTGCCACCGAGTTCGGCGGAAGTACTTTGCTGGCAGCCGGAATCATTCGTGAAGCCGGCGCCACTTCTCAAGCCATTGCCGGAAGCATCATGCTTTTGATCCCTCTGATTGCCTTTGCACTTGCCAAAGGCAGTGATATGGCATTTGTCTCGATGGCCACAGGTTTAATGGCGCCTGCTCAAGGCGCTTCTTCCGGCGCCTCCGCTCAAGCGGCAGCCGGAAACTTCAATGCCGGAAACATCTCTATGGGAAATACATCCATGAACTCGGCTTCCGCAAATAAATCCGATCTTTCTTCCTCTTGGAGTGATCCTTATGCTTCTAAATCTCAGACTGCTTATGGCTCCGTCACAAGAGACGAAACCGGAACCGTGACAGGCATGGCTCGAACCTCTATTGATCTCGGCGTTTCTTCTTCCGGTGCATTAACGCATAGCCGCACGACAGGAACAGCATCTTCTTCCGCAACAACTTTGACTGCTTCTGAGAGTCAGGCTCTTTCTCTGTCTTCGGCTGCCACTTCTTCAAATGCCGTCAGCCGAGAATTTGCTCGAGCAATGAGTCAAGGATTATCCGAACGCCTGAGCGCAGGGCAGTCTACTGCCGGTTCGTCTTCATCTTCTTATTCGAAGAGCACTGGAGAATCTTCAACCGTATCCAGAGGTTTATCGAATTCCGAGAACTTGTCTTTCACGAGCGGCGCAAAACTTCAAGCCGGAGGCGGAGAAGCACAGTTCTCCACAGATGCTGCAAAGGAAGCGGCCAAAGATGCCAAGGGAGTTTCTTCCGCTTCGTCTGAGAATCTAAACTTAGCCGCTGCTCAAAGTAGTCCGGCCGTACTCGGAGCCGTTTCGACGCAGAGCAAAGATTCAGAAGGAAAACCTGTTGCACGACATGTGCAAAATGCGATGTCTCATCTTCGCGGAGCAGCTGAAGCTGCAGGAATGGGAATCGGACTGGAAGCAAAAACTGCTCAGCTGCTCGTAGACACTGCAACAGGCTCTCAAAGCGCCGCGACCCAACGTCAGAAAGCCGAGGCCTACCAGGTGCTCAAGAGCACAGCGAAAGAAATTGCCTCCTCGACTACCAATGATGAAATGCGTCGGGTCGCTGAAAACTTCTCGGCTGCCTTGGATAAGGCCTATCGCTCCTCTAATGATCAAAGCCGAATGGTGTCTGAGACGTTCTCTGCTTCTCGATCTCAGTCAGAGACCCTAAGCGGAACAAGTCAAACTGCCGTCAATAACGACATTTTGGTTATGCAGAAATTACTGTCTTCAGACAACCTGTCTGCAGAATCGCACCTTAAAGCTCTCTTTGATTCTTCCGATAAACGAGAGTATTTAGGTGCTTCAGTTGCCGCAGACTCTTACGATCGTGCTGCAGATGTCCGGCATTTGGGCCCCGGACAAATACAAAATACTGGTCTTGAACAAAACGCTCTTAAACGTCATGGAGATAACTCCTTATCAGCTATGCAACGCAAGGGAGGAGAATTGATCGGCAAACAAGCAATTTCGCTCAAAGACAAAACCGAGGGCGCCTCTCTCCTATCAACCTCGTTAAACGCGGGATTAAAAGATTTCAATAGGAAATTTGATGAGCAGGAAGAGACAAACTCAGTAGGACTTATGAACCAGGATGCGATGACTGAGCTAAGACGAGATCGTATTGACGGTGCCTCTGTTAACTATCTGAACGAACAAAAAGGCATGAGCACAATCCTCCTTAATTCTCTTGCCGGCGGACTTGGTTACAGAGAAGCTCGAGTGAAAAAGGAAGCAAAAGACGAAAACTAATCTTCTACTCCTAAAGTTCTTATCAGCCAGAGAAGAAAATTGTTTCTCAAAGGTCCCTAGGGGGGGGTATCCTCCAAGAAGACTTTTCATTCATCATCTTCTTCATCCAAAGGAGTCTCGAGATCAATCTTAATGTCCTCTACGAGAGAAAAAATTTTAATAAACTTCTCAACTGTCATAGGAACTAAGTTCTGCGGACAATTTTCTATGTCCTTGGCGAGAATACTTAAAAAGTTATTCAAGACGAGTTCGTCTTCGCAATTAGTTAACATGATGATTACACCCCTTCCGTCTGAATCAACAGATTGACGTCCTCCTCGTCATAAATAGCGAGGATTCTATACCACCTCTGCAGCGGCCGTAGCTTAGTGCTGCAGCAGGTCTCCTCGGGTTCCTGCTGACAGCGGCCTTACTGCACCACTCATACCACAGACTAACCGGGCCCGTCCGGCCCTTAGTACATTTATCGCTCCAACCTCATCTGCGTTGGAGCGGAAACCGCAGCCAATGCATGCAAAGGTTGCTTGCGATTTTCTATTCTCTGCCGAGACAAGTCCGCACCGCGGACAAGTTCTGCTCGTGTTTCTGGGATCAACTTTTATCAGCTTTCCTCCTCTCTGCTTTAATTTGTAGGAGAGCATCCGGAAAAAGCTATACCATCCCTGATCCAAAATGGATCGATTCAGTCCGCTCTTTTGCCGGACGTTTTTGCCTGGGGATTCTTTTGTTCCACTGGCAGAAGCGGACATATTCGAGACTTTCAGATCCTCGACGTATATGAGGCTGTGGTTTTTAGCTATCTTTGTCGAGGTCTTGTGAAGAAAATCTCTTCGGCTGTCGGCTATATAGCGGTGCAATCGAACAATTTTTCGCTTCGTCTTTCTGCTGTTTCTTCCCTTCTTTTGCCGCACAAGTTTCCTTTGAAGCTTGGCAAGTTTTCCTGCTCCTGCTTAAAAGCGTTTAGAGGTTCAACGAAGTCACCGTTTGACATAGTCACAAAACGTTTGACTCCCATGTCTATTCCAATTTCAGAAGGATTCGGAGCAGATGAGACGACTTCATACTCAGTCTGTATGCTGACATCACATTTCTCCCCGCGTCGGCTGACAGTGACATTCTTTATCCTACCGATGATGTCCCGGCTTTTCCGATATCCTACCCAGCCGATTTTCGGCAATCTAATCTGTTGCTTAGCCTCATCAAGTTCAACGCCCTGGGGAAATCTAATGGAATCTTGCTGAAATTTTTTCTTGTACCTCGGAAAATTAGCCTGTTTCCGAAAAAAATTGAGGTAAGCCTGATCCAGGTCCTTCAACGATTGCTGAAGAACTTGACTGTGACACTCTTTTAAAAAAGGATTTTTCTTTTTCCATTCAGGGAGTCTATTGGCTGCCTCTGTGTATTTGAAAGAATGCTTGCTGTCTTTCTTATAGAGTGACTTTTCCAGGGACAAGGTGCGGTTGTAGACGTAACGGGCGCAGCCGCAGAATTGCTTCATCAGTTGAATCTGCATTCCATTTGGTTTTAGTTCGAATTTGAAAGCGCGCCTAATTAACAATTGTATTCCCCCGCTACGATCACTTATTTTCACGGAGCCTGATGAGTTGCATCATCGGGGAAAACGATACGGCAGAATCTGAGAAAAATTTGGTAGAGGTATCTTTGGTTCTGTTGATCGTATGCGGCAATCCGTCGTGACGAGTTCTCTATTACCATAGACAAAGCAGGTATTAAAATATGCAGAGCCGCGACTCTATGGAGCCCTTATATCACTGTCGTGAATGATGGTGTTTTACGGGCCCTTTTGATAAAATTCTTTGGTGTCTCTAAGGACCGAGCCCGGTAGAAATAAGTACGTTAAGAGGCTGTTTTAAACAGTGACCTAGAGAACTCGAGAAAAAAGAAATGTTTCTTTTATCTCGTCCGAGTGTTTTTGGAAGCTCGGTATTCGATAACTCTGCATGTAAGGCAATCTTGTCGAATGTTGGAAAGGAAGTCTGACTTCTTTTTTTGAAACTTCGTGCACGCACGAAGGTGTTCATGGATAATGCGGTTATTCACAAGCGCACAATGAAGTGCAGAATAAAGGATGACAAATGACGGATATTAAAGACACAACATTGAGGGGTGTTAACCTTTTAAGAAATCCCTGGTTCAATAAGAGCAGTGCTTTTACTGAAGAAGAACGCGACGAGCTGGGTTTAAGAGGTCTTCTTCCTCCGAGAGTGTCTACTTTCGACGAACAAGTGACTCGCCTTAAAGGCATCATCGACACATACGAAAAACCGATCAACAAATATATTGTTCTCGAAGGCGCACACGCTTCCGATGAAACTTTGTATTTTGAATTGCTGGTTCGATACATCGATCAGTTCCTTCCGATTGTTTATACCCCGACGGTGGGTCAGGCCTGTCTGCAGTACAGCCACATTTTCCGTTATGCCCGCGGTCTTTATGTTTCCAGTGAAGACAAAGGCCGTGTTCGTCAGTTGGTCGCCAACGTTCCGCACAAAGATGTCGACATCATTGTCGTCACGGACGGACAGCGCATTCTCGGTTTAGGTGACTTAGGCGTTAACGGTATGGGTATTCCTGTCGGTAAGCTGGCTCTCTACACTGCCTGTGCAGGTGTTAACCCCCAGAAGACACTACCGGTCTGTATCGACGTCGGCACCAATAACGAAGAACTTCTGAACGACCCGCTTTACATGGGTCTTCGCCAGAAACGTATTACCGGACCGGAATACGATGCACTGATTGCTGAATTTGTGGATGCCGTCAGAGAACGCTGGCCCAATGTTGTGATCCAGTTCGAAGACTTCCACAACAGCCATGCTTATGACCTGCTCGATCAGTACAAAGACAAAGTCCCCTGCTTCAATGACGACATTCAGGGAACGGCTTCGGTTGTTGTGACCGGTATGTTCTCTGCTATGCGTGCCCTCAAGCAGCAGCTTAAGGATCAGAAAGTCTTGTTCTTGGGCGCAGGTTCTGCTGCAACCGGTATTGCTCACTTGATTGCCGACGCAATGGTTGAAGAAGGTTTGACTAGAGAAGAAGCACTTGCCCGCATCAAACTCTTTGACTCTAAAGGACTGGTTGCCAAGAAACGTACTGCTCCGCTGACTCCGGCCAAGATGCCGTTTGCTGCCGAAGACGCTCCGGCTGAAACTTTCCTCGAAGCTATCCGCGAAATCAAGCCGACTGCCATCATCGGTGTTTCCGCCCAAGGCGGCGCATTCACAAAAGAATGCTTGGAAGAAATGGCTAAGATCAACGAACGTCCTATCATCTTTGCCCTTTCCAACCCCACTTCCAAGGCAGAATGCACAGCCGAAGAAGCTTACACCTACACTGACGGACGCTGCCTCTTCGCCTGCGGTTCTCCGTTTAAACCTGTTGAATACAAAGGAAAAACTTTTGTTCCTCGTCAGGGCAACAATCACTATGTCTTCCCCGGAATCGGTCTCGGCGCTATTTTCTCCCGTGCCAAACTGATCCCGAACGAAGTCTTCCTCGTTGCAGCTAAAGTTCTGGCCGACATGGTCAAACCTGAAGATCTGGAACGCGGCAGCCTGTACCCAGCACTTTCCGAAGTTCGTGAAATTTCTGCAGAAATCGGCGCTGCGGTTGCTGGTTACATTTTCGACAAGAATCTTGCCGAAATCGAGAAACCTGCCGATTTGAAGAAAGCCGTTAAGGATGCAATGTGGGATCCGAAACACGCTCACTTCATCCAGGAATAATCTTCCTTCCTGATTAACAAAAATCCTCCGATGTCAAAAACACCGGGGGATTTTTTTGAGTTCGAAAAAAAATGGCCTGCTGATGCAGGCCGGAAAGATTATTTTTCTTGAGCGGTTTTTTCTTGGTCTTCTTTGAGGAAGTAAGAAATCTTCCACTTAAACGACACGCAAGCCATACGGAGTGCGGTAATGAAAATGAAACCGGCCCAAAGTGCAGCGTCGACCGGAACTTTGAGTTCCAGCAGCATGATGTAGAACCAGCATCCGATAAAACCAACAACCGCATAAGGCTGGCGGTCGGCAACCACTGCCGGCATCTGATTTAAGAAACAGTCTCTCATCAAACCGCCGAACACACCGGTGATACATCCGATGATGACGGAAGACAGCCAGGGCACCCCGGCTGCGAGGGAAAGCGAAGTTCCGGAGATACAGAAAATTCCGAGACCGATGGCATCCGCAAAGATGTACCAGTCATGAGCATGTTTGGTTTTCTGGAAAAATTTATAAATGAACGGCGCTGCCATACAGATGATGAAAGTAGCAACAACGTAAGCTTCGTGATCGATCCAGTAAAACGGACGTCGGTCAATCAAAATGTCACGGAGCATACCTCCGCCGAACGCTGTCGAAAAAGCGACGATAAAAACACCGACCGGGTCAATTCTTCTCTTGATGCCTTCGAACACTCCGGAAAGTGCGAAAGCGACAATGCCCACAAAGTCAAAAACAGGAATGAGTGCGTTGAGCGCTCTGACGTCCATTTCCATGATTGGGAATCTTCTTAAAAAATATTTTGCGACATTAGATTAAAAAAATGAACTCTGCACTCCGGAAAAACCATTAAAAATCAATAAGTGACAAGCAAATGTTACAGTCAAATTATTAGCTTGCTTAACAACATAAAATTGGCCTATAAATTGAAATCATTCGTGTGATTGTAGGATTTGAAGGTAAAAAAAAATAAGGCCCCGAAGGGCCTCAATTTTGCTGAAATTTTAGTCGTTGTTTTGAATCCGGCCTTGATATCTGCTGCTGTTGTCGTAGTAGCGGCCGTCGGAACTTTGTCTTCCCTGATAGCGTCCGCTGTTGTCATAAAAACGTCCGTCTTCAGAAACTCGGCCTTGATATCTTCCGCTTTTATCGTACATTCTTCCGGAATCATCCATTCTGCCCATGTATCTGCCGCTTTCGTCGTAATATCTTTCAGCGGCGATGGCATATGTGCCGAGAACAAAAAGGGAAAACAGTGAAACAATGAAAAGAAGAATCCATCTTTTCATCGCTTCTTGTCGATACAAATATGCTTTAGTATCCATTCGTCTCCTCCAAAAAGAGGGTAAAGCCCCTCGAATATTTTGTTTTTTGGGATGTTTAATTATTTACTTTTTACCGGCCGATTGAATTCGACCTATTTGCATAATAATAAAAATTAACTCTCAAGTGATGAGTACAGATAACTACATGTAAGAAAAGTAACAGTTTGTTCTCTAAATAGAAACCCTGTACCCCGTTGGAGATGGAAAGATTTCGCAAAAGAACTCACTAAAAAATAACGAAAAATTTAGTTTGTCAGCAAAACTTCTTGTACTTCTCTTGGGAGACAAGGACTATTCCCGATTAAAATAGTTACAAATCAAAACTAAGGAGAAGTTTTCATGCCCATCATCATCAAACCCTCTCAACTGGAAGAAAGTGCCAAACTCGGCGCTCATTTCCGCCACTGCATTCATGAAGAACCGGAAATCGGTCTTTATCTCCCTAAAACACAGGAAAAAATCGTTAATGCTTTAAAGTCTTTCGGAATTAAAGAAATTTCGACTTTTGTCGGAGGCGCAAACGTTACAGGTGTGGTCGCCGTCATCGAAGGCAGCCGTCCCGGAAAAACGATCGGACTTCGTGCAGATTCTGATGCACTTCCTTTGGAAGAAAAAACCAGCGTCGAATGGAGCAGTAAAGTTCCGATGGCGATGCACGCCTGCGGACATGACGGTCATGTCGGCACCCTGCTCGCAGCGGTTCACTATATTAATCAGCACAGAGATTTCGCAGGAAGATTAGTTGCTATCTTCCAACCGGGGGAAGAAGGTTTCGCCGGCGGACGTTACATGATTGAAGACGGTTTAGTTCAGAAATTCGGAATCGATGAATTTTATGCACTTCATGCCGAACCGATGCTTCCCGTTGGATGCGTCGGATTTATTCCAGGTTTTGCAACGGCCAATGCAGACATTTTCAAAATTACATTTACGGGCGTCGGCGGTCACGGATCCCGTCCTCATTTGACAAGAGATCCTTTGGTTGCTGCATGCGAATGCGTTCTTTCTCTTCAGACTATTGTTTCTCGAAGTGTCGATCCGAATCAGACCGCAGTTGTTTCGGCCGGATGCATCAGCTGCGGAAATGAAAAAGGATCCAGTGTTGTTCAAAAGACTGCAACGATTGTCGGGACGACCCGTTCTTTTGAAAAAGAAGTTCAAGACATCATCATTCAAAGAATGCAGCAGATCGTTGACGGCACTGCGCTTTCCAATGACATGAAAGGAAAGCTGGAATACACCAAACTTTATCCCGCTATGTTCAACTCTCCCGAACATGTTGAAAAAGCAAAAGCTCTTCTCGAAGAAGCGCTCGGCCTCGATAAAGTCAAACTGATGATTCGTCGTGCGGGCGGTGAAGATTTTTCCTTCATGCTCCAAGCCAAACCGGGATGTTTGTTCAGACTCGGTGTTCAGGATGAAACGCATAATGCTTCCGTTCACAATCCCGAGTTTGATTTCAACGATAAAGCAATTGCGACCGGAGCGGCCTGCCTTCTGACCATTGCCTTGAATCGCGCGGCTTCTTAAGTTCAAAAGTGACCGTCATAAGACGGTCACAAAACAAAACTAAAATCGAAATTAACTAAATAACCCATGGAGGGATGTTATGAAGGTTCTTTTACCGATCGACGGTAGTATTTATAGTGACAGAGCGGTTGAATATATTTGTGAACACTCTTCGCTCAGAGCGAAAACAGATACCGTCTATCTGTTGAACGTTCAGAAAAAACTTCCCTCCGAATTCGCTTCCAAGATTCCAAATTCAGAAGAGATTCTGGATGAAGCCGCAAAGAAAATTTTGAAACCTGCAAAGAAGGCGTTGGAAGCCGCGGGTTATAAAGTCAAAATGAAAGTCGCCTACGGAAAGGCGACAAACCGAATTGTTGAGTATGCTCAAGAAATTCCTGCGACCTTAATTGTCATGGGTTCTCACGGCCACACACCGGTGAAAGGAATTTTGTTGGGGTCAAAAACTTCTTCCGTTTTGGCGAGCACCTCGATTCCGCTTCTGGTCGTCCGTCACAAGTTCTATCAGAAACCCGGTCGTACCGAAGTCGGCGTCTGCTTGGACGGTTCGGAATACTCTCCGGCAGTTTTAACTTTTATTAAACGCCGCCTTCCGTTGTTTGCCAAAGACGCCCGCTTTCATTTAATTAACGTGGCGTCTCCTCAGAACGGACTATTAATTCCGGAAGTCAGTGCGTTCGGTGCCCCTGCTCTTTCTTCCGAAGAATTTGAAAAAGAACAAAGAGAACCTTTCTTCAAAATTGCAAAACCTTTTGAAAACTATATGCAGGAAAAAGATCATGAAGTAGTTGAAGCCCTGCTTACCGGAGATCCGGCTGCACAAATTTCTATGTATGCTCAGGAACATAACCTAAGCTTAATGGTGATGGGTACACATGGCGGAAGTTCTTTAAGAATCATGATGTTAGGATCCGTGACGATGTCGGTAGCCTCGCAGACCAAGCTGCCGATGCTGCTGGTGCATCACGATGATCCGACGCTTCTTCGAGATCTGTCCAAAGAAGAATAATTAATTGAAAAAGCCGCGCGATGCGCGGCTTAAATTTTTAGAGATTCAGCAGTCTTTCCGGAGCGTTGTAGATATTTGCTCGATTGTCTCGGCAGAATGCGCACAACGTCAGATCGCATTTTTTTGCTAAACGGAGTGCTCGATTCGTCGGTGCGGAAATCGCAAAAAGAATTTCGATTCCGGTCACTGCCGCTTTTTGCACCATTTCGTAGGAAGCCCGGGAACTCAGAAAAACCACTGTCGGTCCCCATTTTTTCATCGCTCTCATTCCGATAAGTTTGTCCAGAGCAACGTGACGACCCACATCTTCGGTTCCGCCTAAAAACTCACCGTCCGGAGTGAAAGCCAGCATCGCATGAGTGCTTCCGGTAACCTGCCCGACTTTTTGTACTTGCTCGAAGTACTTCATTGCAGGTTGGTAGAAGTTCATGTCAAACTGATAGGTGTGTTCCAGTGGTTCAGGTTTTAACTCAACATCCTTCAGACTTTCTACTCCGCAGATTCCGCAGCCTGTGCGGCCGACCATGGAACGTCTGTGCTCTTTGAGTTTGAAGAAGCAGCGCGGAGAAATTTCCATTTCGACAACTAAACCGTTGCCGCACCCTTCTTTGACCTGGATGTCATAAATATGGGAAATGTCGGGAATAATTCTCTCTGACAAGGAAAAGCCGACGGCAAATTCTTCCAGCAATTCGGGAGAAGCCATCATGACGACATGAGAGATGCCGTTATAAGTAATGGAAATCGGAACTTCGTCGGCGATCGCATCATCGACGGTTTCGCCTGAAGGCCAGCGATAAACTTTTTGCCTCGTATAAGTCGGAGGCAAAACAACGGGCAGATCTTCTTCTGTTGCCATAACTTCAAAAATCAGACGGCAGCCGCTTCCTTAATGGCAAGAGCGTCGACTGCGCCTTGAATATTTTTAACCACATAAACGATGACACCGAGCAGCCGCCAATTGCTGTCAGGGCTAACGAATAGATTCGGTTCACCCTGTGGAACTTCGGAAGCGGGTAAAAACTTTCTGATGGAATAACCGTCAGCAGTATGCACCACAACCATGGAACCGTTTTGCGGATCCGCAGAACGGTCCACGATCAAAAGATCGCCGAAGTCGATGCCGGAATCCTTCATTGTATCGTCCTCGGCAATGCAGAAGACGGTTTCTTCAGGATTTCGGACCAAACATGCGGACAGCGGATCCTCTTCTGTGGAATTGAAATAAGAGCCGATGGATGTCAGAGAAGCAAGGGATTCTGGTTTTTCTGCAGGAAGCAGATCATCCTTGCTCTTGATAATTTGTTCTCTGACCCAGGAAGAACCTCCGAGCTTATGCAATTTTTCTATCAGAGCTGCCGTCAAAACGATCGTGGTAACTTTGGAAGTGCCTGCGTACGGACCGGGCTTCCTGCCCGAACCAGCCCGTTTGCCGCCCCAACCCTGTTTTTTTGTTACTGTGGTAGGAGATTCTTTCATAATGTAGTGTCCTGTTTTCAAATCAGGCAATCTACATATTAGACAATTATTCGAACAAATGCTAATTTATTTTGTAAAACTAGCTAGTTTTGGTTCGGTAGCTTACTAAATTTTGGTATACCTTTACCAATAAACGAGTGTCTATCATTGCTCCGTGCAGTCTTCTCTCCGAGCGATCGATAGCAAACCTGTCCAACAAGGCGTCCAAAGAATTCTTTTGTCCCGGAAATGTGCTTCTGGCAAGTTGCAGTGTGCAGTTCAGTCGGCAATCCACTTTTTCTAATGTCGGCAAACGATTGCGTGCAAATTCGGCATTAAGCATTCCGGCATCAAACGACATGTTATGCGCCCAGAGTTCACTCCCTTCTAAAAAGAGAAGAAGGTCTCTTCCGATATCGGAAAAAATCGGTTTGTCATCCAAAAACTCATTGTTTAATCCATGAATGCGCGTGACAAACCATGGCACTTTTCTCTGAGGGTTAATAAATGCATGAAAGCTATCGATCTCATTGAAGTCATCATCGACTTCAATCGCGCAGACTTCGACAATTCGATCCGTAGCCCGACTCATACCGGTGGTTTCGGTATCGAGGAAGATTCTTCGTTTGCGGTTGGCTCTTCCGATGTTTTCAAAATCCATGCGGAATTGGCCTTCTTTATATTGATCCATACGTATTTCTTTGGTTCTTATTATTTTGTGAGTTCTTCAATTAATCCGCAGCGGCCGTGATCATGGTCTTCGCCATGGCAGCGGCTATGGAGGCTGTTTAGCTGATCGCGAAGATGATTCAAATCCTCGATCTTTTGATCGATCGCTTTCAGATGTTCCTCCACGATGGTGTGTGCCCGAATGAGCTCGCCCTTCTCGCTGTTTTCAACCACATCTGCCAGCGTCCTAATCTCATTTAAAGAGAGATCCAAAGATCGGCAGTGTCGAATAAAGAGCAAACGGGAAAGATGGGCAGGGCCGTAAACACGATAATTCGACTCCGTTCTGGGAGGACGGGGAATGAGATCATGGTTTTCGTAGAAACGAATGGATTCCACTGTACAGCCTGCTTTCTTTGCTAATTCACTTATCCGCATAAACACCTATAAAAAATCGCTTGACCTTGAAGTTACTTCAGGGTTTTTAATGTCGGTATATTAACAAAACGAGTATGAAAAATCATGTCGTTAACAAACACTGACAACAAAACGGCTTCCCCTTCAGATGGAGAAAAAAAGGCTGTTTCTCAAGCGAGTGAAAAGTCAACTCCTCATGAACATGAACACGGATGCTGCTGCTATCATCATGAAGCTGACCACGCTGAAAAATCCTGCGGCTGTGGTCATCATCATGGCGCGGAACATTGCGGCTGCAAGCATGAGGATCACGATGAAGAACACCACTGCTGCGGTCACGATCATGAAGAAAAGCATGAAATGTGCTGTCATGACCACGGTGAGGAAGGCCATGACCACTGCTGTGAACATGGTCACACCCATGAAGAAGGGCATCATCATGACCATGATAGCTGCTGTTGCGGTCATGATCATGAACATGTCGAAAACAGTATGGACACCGATTGGGATGTTTCCGGCGTTGATCCTTCTCAATACCGTCTGCTCTTCTCTACCCTCGGTGCGATTGCAGGTGTTAAGGACGTCGGTTTAAATCCGGACGGCTTGAAGATTATTCATACACCGGAGGCTCTTCCGGCGATCAAGCAGGCTTTTGACGCGAATAATCTGAAACTTAAGATGCGCACCAACGAAGGCAAAGAGACGACTCAGATTCGAATCCAACAGATGGACTGCCCGACTGAGGAAGGTCTGATTCGCAAAAAACTTAACGGCATGAAAGGCGTGAGCGGCCTGCAGTTCAATTTAATGAATCGGGTTCTTACGGTTTCTTACCCGAAAGGAATGCTTCCGGAGATTGTTGCTGCAATCAAATCTCTCGATTACACCCCGGAAGTTCTTGAGGCCCATGAAAAGCCGAAACTCTCCGAATTCAAACCGACCAAGATTGCCTGGTGGAAATACATTCTCGGTATTGTGATTGCAGCGGGTTCCGAAGCCTGTGAGTACCTCAGCATGCCCGAATGGCTTTCCATTGCGCTTGCAGTCGCTGCCATTGCGTTAGTCGGCTTGGGAACTTACAAGAAAGGATTCATCGCGGTCCGAAACCTGAATTTCAACATGAATGCCTTGATGGCAGTTGCGGTTACCGGCGCTGTTTTGATCGGATCTTGGCCTGAAGCTGCAATGGTCATGGTTCTGTTTGAACTCTCGGAAGCGATTGAACAGCTTTCTTTGGACCGCGCTCGCGGCGCGATTCGCAGCCTTCTCTCTCTGGCCCCTCAAACAGCCCGAGTAGAGAGAGACGGAACGTTTGTTGAAGTTCCTGCCAAAGACATCAAAATCGGCGAGGTCGTACGTGTGGTTCCGGGAGAACGCCTGCCCGTGGACGGTGTCGTGCTTTCCGGTCAGACTTCGATTGACCAGTCTCCGATTACCGGCGAGTCCATGCCAGTTGAAAAGAAACCGGAAGACAAAGTCTTCGCAGGCACTATTAATAAGAACGGAACGATTACTTATCGTGCAGAGTCCGACATTGATAATTCGATGCCCGCTCGAATCATTTCCGCGATTGAATCGGCTCAAAGCTCCCGCGCTCCGACACAGCGTTTTGTGGACAGTTTCGCTAAGGTCTATACGCCGACAGTATTTCTTATTGCTGTTCTGACTGCGGTGATTCCTCCTCTGTTCGTGGGCGGAGATTGGCTGGACTGGCTTTATAAAGGCCTGACACTTCTGGTGATTGCCTGCCCTTGCGCTCTGGTGATTTCTACTCCGGTAACGATCGTCTCGGGTTTGGCAACCGCTGCTCGCCGCGGAATTTTGATTAAGGGCGGTATCTATCTAGAAAAAGGCAGAAGCCTGCAGAGTATTGCCTTTGATAAAACCGGTACTTTGACGAAAGGCAAACCTGCTGTCATCACGTTCGAAAATGCCGGTGCCGGTCTGACCGATGAGGAAATCCTTGATCTCGCAACTGCTTTGGCTGTTCGTAATGACCATCCGGTTAGTAAAGCCGTCTCCGATTATTCTGCTCAGCAGAAACCGACTGCACAAAAAGAAGTCCATGGCTTCTATGCTGCTCCCGGTCAGGGTGTTATCGGAGAAATCGACGGAACCGAATACTATCTCGGCAACATCAAGGGCCTTGATAAGTTTTATCTGAACGGTCCAGCCGTTCGCGCCAAAGTGTCTGAACTGGCGGATCACGGCTACACGCCTTTGATCTTTGCTTCTGCTAAGAAAGTTCTGGCTTATTTCGGCGTTGCCGATAGCATTAAGGAAAATGCGCCTGAAGTTATCGGTCAGCTGAAAGGTCTGGGCGTTAAGACCATTATGCTTACCGGCGATAATGAAAAGGCTGCCCGCCAGATCGCCGAGAAAGTCGGCGTGGATAGAGCGAAAGGCAATCTCCTTCCTGAAGATAAGCAGTCTTTAGTGGACAGCATTGCTAAGCGTGAAGTGATCGGTATGGTCGGGGACGGCATCAATGACGCTCCTGCTCTTGCTCGTGCCGACATCGGTTTTGCCATGGGCGCTGCCGGTACCGATACTGCGATTGAAACTGCTGACGTCGCCCTGATGGATGATGACCTCCGCAAGCTGCCTGAATTCATCAAACTCTCGAAGAAGACTTTCCGGCTGCTGGTTGAAAACATTGTGATTGCTCTTTCGATCAAGCTTATCTTCTTTGTTCTGACGCTTGCCGGCATCGGAACCATGTGGATGGCGGTATTTGCGGATACCGGTACCTGTCTCATTGTTGTGGCGAACGGATTAAGAATGCTTCGCTGGAGAGGCTAAGCCAACTAGCCAAAATCAATAACAACAGTCGTCTTTCTGAAATATTGCAGTATTACCTAGCAGAGGCCGGTCTCTGAACTAAAGTCGGCCTCTTTTTAGGTATCGGTTTTTTCTTCGTCTTCGTAATCATGTTCCTTTTCCGGCTCTGCGTCAGGAACAGGAGCACAGAGGGTAATGAAGACTTTACTCGTCTATGCCAAGAATTACGGCAAGTTTCCCAAGAATTTCATCCATAATATATTGTGGGGCTGTTTCTATGAATCTTGCGTTGCGTTCCACAGGAATTATACAGATAGGAAACAATATATTTTTCGAGAAAAAACTGCGCACCAAGCAGAAGCCGCTCCTTCAGCAGTGATTCAAGCAGTTAGTAAGCAAAGCGCTCTGAATGGGTTATTAGTCGTGATCCGTTGAAACACTTAAGTACATGGACCAAGAATTTGCGTCTAAAACGAAACAATTTTGTCTGCTTTTGCAAGATTATCCTGTTGTTTTCATTTACTTTCTCTAGGAGAATCTATGAGAATCGTTAAGCTCAGCGCGGCTATTCTTGCTGCGTTATTCCTCTCCGCCACAGCGGCCGCAGCTACCATTACTCAAGAAGGTTCCGGTATCGGTAAAGACGGTGAAATCAAAGTTGTTTTTGAAGACGGCAAAATTAAGAACGTCGATATTCTTAAACAACAGGAAAATCCGGTCTTGTCTCAGAAGGTCTTCACCGATCTGAAAGACGAAATCGTTAAGACTGACTCCACAGAGCTTGATGTCATTGCCGGTGCAATCTACTCTTCTCTCGGCCGTATTGCCAGTCAGCAGGCTGCACAAGTTGCTCAGGCTGCTAAGTAATAAAACTTGAGGCCGGCATTTCTGCCAGCCCCTGGTATTACAAGCGATCTTCGGGTCGCTTTTTTATTGGATCTCGCCGATTCTGGCCATTCTGATCTGGTTGCGAATCCAGGAAGAACCGCCCAAGACTTTAAGCTTTTCCTTATCTTCTTCTGTCAGCATGATCGTTGTGCGAATCAGAGGTTTGTCGTCTAAGCTCGGACGGCCTCTTTTAGCCAGAGCCCACTGAAGATCTAGGGTGCTTTCCAAGTCGCCCTTGTTCTCATTTTCTTTGTTGAGGAAACAAGCAAGCTTGAGAATGTCCGGCTGCAGAGAAGCCAAGGCGTCCTTGAAGTTTTCTCTTTCTTTCGTTGTGAAAGATTCGCAGTCGATCGGATAAACCTCTTTTTCCGTCACTTTGGCAGAGCCGAAGCAGCCGGCTTTGCTGAAAAAGTAAGTGTAGTAAGCGCGGTCATCACCGATGAAGTCGCTGTCATTGCGGCGAAGTTCGACACGGACATCAACACTGTTCTTCTTTAATGTAATCGTCATGTTCTTTCTCCTGACAATCAATTGAATTTCAATATGCACATAATAATATTGTCCATATAAAAATAAAATAGATATGTTCTTAATAAATGAAACTAAATGTAAATTTAATCTAATTTTTTCTTTGATAAATGAAACAAGGAAGTCCCGTGTCAGGACTATCAAGCGTTTAGAAAAACTTTCACACGCAATACACTTTGTTTTAGAAGGATTTTTTCTTCAGCTCCACTAAAATTACGCCTTCAAATGAGGTAAGAAGAGAAATGAATGGTCAGTTATTAGCAGCAGCTCCGATGGAAGGATTAACGACGGCAGTGTTCCGTCGTTTGCACCATCAGTATTTCGGCGGGACTGACCTTTATTACATTCCTTTCATCACGCCCACTGTCGAACCGAAGTTCACGGATCGACATCTGAAGGAACTTTCACCTGAAGTAAATGCCGGTATTCCGGTGGTTCCACAGCTTTTGAGCAACCGTTCCGCCGATTTCATCTGGGCCGCCAAAGCTCTTCAGGATTTGGGTTATAAGGAAGTCAATTTAAATCTCGGCTGCCCTTCCGGCACGGTCGTTGCCAAAGGAAAAGGTTCCGGCTTTTTAAGAGATCTTTACGCATTGGAACGTTTCCTGGATGAAATTTTCAGTGCCGGCATCGACATTCCTATTTCCATTAAGACAAGATTGGGATGGGCGAATACGGAAGAGTTCGGAGACATCCTCAACTTATATAAGAAATATCCCCTTTCTCTTTTGATTGTCCATATGCGTTTGAAGACGGATCAATACAAAGGAGAGGTCAGAAAAGAGGCGCTCCTTGAGCATCTTGATGAGATTCCCTTTCCGCTGGGTGTAAACGGCGACATGATTACGACGGCCGACATGACAGATTTCTCTAAGACTTTCCGTGATCCGAAGATGCTTATGGTCGGTCGTGCGCTGATGGCAGATCCCGCACTCTTCCGTAAATACAAAGGCGGCCCTGCAGCCAGCCTTGAAGAGATTAAAAATTTCACAACCGCCCTTTTCGATGCTTACACGGAAGCCTTCCAGAACCGCCGGAATGCAATGATGCGTATGAAAGAGTTTTGGTTCTTCCAGGCTAATCTTTTTGAAGAAAATCCGAAGGCTTTTAAAAACATCTTTAAAAGTAAAACCGAAGAAGACTTTCTTGCTGCCATTGAAGAAATTGAAGCGGGTCGTCCTTTGACGGACGCCCGCTTCGGTTGGAAAAAGCCATTGTAACCGACTCTAAGAACTTGTTACGCCGGTCGCTTCGAGGATTTTTGTCGGATATAGAAAGCCATCAGATTCAAAGCGAATACGGTCATGAGAAGAACCAAAGCCGTTGCACACTGAATCGGTACCGCTTTATCCGGATTCATGCCTGTCGTTGCTAACACGTAGATATGGTATGGCAGTGACATGACGGCGGCGAACGGAGAATTCGGCAAATTAGTCGTCGAGACGACGGCTGCTGTAAACATGATGGCGCTCGTTTCTCCGGCTGCTCTGGCCAATCCCAAGATGGCGCCGGTCAAAATTCCCGGAAGCGCAGCCGGAAGTACCGTCCGTAAAACGGTCTGGGTTTTGCTCGCTCCTAAGGCAAGGGAGGATTCTCTCCAGCTGTTCGGTATTTGAGAAAGTGTTTCACGAACGGTATTGATAACGATCGGAAGCGTAAGAATAGCCAACGTCAATATTCCGGCAATGGCGCTGACTCCTAAGCCGCAGACGGTGACAAAGAAGGCTAAGCCGAATAATCCGAAGACAATGGAAGGGACACCGGCAAGATTAGCAACGGCCAAAGTGATAAGTTTTTTAAGTGGACCTTCTTTTGCATATTCATTGAGCCAGACAGCGCAAGCGATTCCCAGGGGCAGCGCAACGGCCATGGCACCGATGGACAGAATCGCAGTGCCGATGATGCAAGGCAGGATGCCCCCCTCTTCCATCATTTTTTCAGGAAACGTTGACAAAAAGGACGGTGAAAGTGTTCCGGCTCCGTGATAGGCAATGTATCCGAGTGAGGAAAGAAATAATGCAACCACAATCCAAGCGGCCGACTTGATCATAAAAAGCCCTGCGTGCTCTTTATATGTTCTTCTGTTTCTTATGTTCATTGTTAGATTCATAGAAGTTCCTGTTTTAGCTCGAAGCTTTTAACTTGTATTTCTGCGAAACGAGAAAGGCAGCCAAGTTGCAGAGAAAAGTAAAGAAAAACAATACGATGCCGATGGCAAACAAGGCGTGGTAATGACTGCTTCCGAACGGAGACTCTGCCATTTCAGCAACAATAGAAGCCGGCATGGGTCTGATCGGATCAAACAGGCTTTCGGGAATGAGTGCGGCTCCGCCTGCTACCATCAATACCACCATAGTCTCCCCGATGACACGGCTTAAACCCAGCATGACTCCGGTTGCAATTCCGGAAAATGCGGCAGGGACTGTGACGGTGGTGAGTGTTTCCCAATGCGTGGCGCCGAGGGCTAAGGAAGATTCTTTAAGGCTTCTCGGAACTGAGCGAAGCGCATCTTCTGAAATGGTGCAGATAGTCGGGACAGCCATGAGAGCGAGCAATATGGCGGCGTTCAATACATTCAGTCCGGTCGGTGCTCCGAAATAATCCTGCAGGAAAGGCGCCAAAACGGTCATGCCGACAAAGCCGATAACCACGGAAGGCATGGCTGCCAAAAGCTCAATAAAAGGTTTGAAGATTGAGCGAAGCCGAGATGAGGCGATCTCAGATAAGTAAATGGCGCAGAGAATTCCGAGAGGTATGGCCATGACAGCGGCAAGCAGTGTTACCGAAACGGATCCGATGATTAAAGGAAATATGCCGAATGACGGAGGATCTTCCGTCGGATACCAGTCGTGACCGGTTAGAAAATGTTTGAGCGATATCGTATCGAGGACGGGCATGCCCTCTTTAAATAAGAACCAGACGATTCCGGCGAGGCCGGCAAGTGTTAGGAGAGCTAAGAAAAGAAGAGATTTTTCAAAAATGAAATCCTTGATGGTTCGCTTCACTAGAAGACTCCGAGATTTCAATCACTTATGCGGCTCCGGCTATTCAATGCCGGTCACAGCAAAAAGGATGGAAATGGTTGGAAAGCTTACTTCGATCTTCAAGCTTTCTGTCGGAATAGATAAGAAATTATTGTTTTGCGGGCGGAACGAAACCGGCTTCTTTGATGAGACCTCGGCCTTCTTCAGATAAACAGAAGTCGGTTACTTTTTTAACAGCGCCTTGGGGCTGTCGGTTCGTATAGAGATATAGATCTCGTGAGAGCGGCCATTTGCCTTCTTTAGCAGTCAAAGGCGTTGCTTTAATTCCGTTGATTTCTACAGCCTTGATGATCGGAGCTACGTAACCGAGGCCGACATATCCGATGGCATTTGGGTTCTTAGAGACGGTTTGAACAACCGTTCCGTTGGAATTCTGAAGAAGTGCCCTCGGACTGACGCGCTGATTCTTCATCACTAGCGATTCCCAAGATTCAAAGGTCCCAGAGGAAGAATCTCTGGAAACAAGAACAATCGGAGCATCGGGACCGCCTACCTCTTTCCAGTTTTTGATTTCGCCTTTATAAATTTTTCTGAGATCATCCAATGAAAGACCATTCAAAGTATTTTTAGGATTCACGATTGGTACGATCGCATCAACGGCGACTGGGATTTCGAAAGGTTTAACGCCCTTTTCTTCAGCTGCCTTAACCTCCTTGCCTTTGATTTTTCTCGAGCTCATGGCAATTTGTGTGAGTTTCTCGTTCAGGGCTTTAATGCCGCTGCCGGAACCGCCTCCGGAAAGTTCGATGACAACAGAAGGATCTTTTTGCATGAGATGCTCAGAGATTTTTTGCATGACCGGCAAAACGGTTGTTGAACCGGAAACCGTCACATTTTCTTTTGCCATGGAAGAAGCGGAAACAGTCATGGCAGATAAAGCAAGTAAGGAAATTAAATAATTTTTTCTCATAAATTCTCCTATGTTTTATTAACAAATTTTGCGTTCCAAGAAAGATTTTTTTCCTCAAGGAACACGGCGAATACTAGAAGTAAAAAATGACAAGAAAATTACATTTCCGTGAAAGTTTTATGACAATAAATCAACGAGTAAGTTGTCATCAAATTGACATATTCCTGACATTCAACTGTCATAAAGGCCAAATACAATTTTCGCGAATTTGAAAATGAATCAGGAATGCTGAAAAAGTAAATATGCAAGTAAATAATGAATTTACGAAATTGATCGCTTCTAATTTGAATTTCTTTTACGGTTCAAAACAAGTATTAAAAAATATTTCTCTCTCTTTCAACAAAAAAGAAATCACGGCCTTAATCGGACCCTCAGGCTGCGGGAAAAGTACTTTTCTGAGAACATTGAATCGCATGAACGATTTAATTGAAGGTGCGCGTCTTGAAGGCTCCATCAAATTCGGAGATGAAGAAATCAACCATCAGCACTGTGATGTCGTTGAGTTAAGGCGCAGGATCGGCATGGTTTTCCAGAGGCCGACGCCTTTTGCCAAAAGTATTTTTGAAAATGTCGTCTATGGTCTGAAAGTATCTGGCGTTAGGAACAAATCGCTTTTAATGGATAAGGCTGAAGAAAGTCTTCGAAGAGCGGCTTTATGGGACGAAGTCAAGGATCGCCTCAAAGACTCTGCCCTTTCCCTTTCCGGCGGTCAGCAGCAACGATTGTGTATTGCAAGGGCTTTGGCAGTAGAGCCGGAAGTGCTGCTTATGGATGAACCTGCCAGCGCGTTGGATCCTATTGCGACAGAAAAACTCGAACAAGGCATGGAAGAACTCAAGAAGGATCTTTGCATCATCATCGTGACCCATAACATGCAGCAAGCGATGCGAATTTCGGACAACACCGCCTTCTTTTACATGGGCGAGTTAATTGAGCACGGTCCGACAAAACAAATCTTTTCTAACGCCACAAAAGTAAAAACGCGTCAATACGTTAGTGGAAGCTTCGGCTAGTGAAAATTAAGAAAAAACCGCGGACGTCAGCCGCGGTTGAGTCGTAATTTAGAAATTAGATTTCTTTCAAGGCCTTCTGGACAAACTCGTCGAAGGCTTCAACTTTTTTCGGTTCAACCAATGTATCCAGGATTTCGCCCTTGCGAATTAAAAGCAAGGTCGGGATATGGCGGACGCGGAACTTAGTGTTGAGCCCTGCTTCAGTATCGAAATCGCAATGAGCAAACTGAATTTTGTCATGGTACTTCTGTGCATATTCCATGAACATCGGTTCGATTCGTTTACAGTCAATGCACCAAGGAGCGCCGATTGCTAAGAGAACCGGCTTGTCGCATTTCACGACAGTATCTTCGTAATTTGCTTCTGTGACATGGAGAACGATTTCATCAGCCATTGCGTTACCTCTTCAATCTAGAAAATAGTGAGTAAAAATTTAATTAACAGCGTATTGGAGATCGCCAAGAGAATCAAGCCCACGACACAGACGACCAGGAAGCCGTCGGTGTTAGGGCCGTACTTTTCACAAAGGCTCTGCATGTTGCTGAGTCCGTTGGCGGCCATCCCCATAGAGAAAGCCAATCCTCCGACAGCAATGAGCATCCCTCGGAAGTCTTTCCCCAAAAGATTGAAATAGATAAAACGTGCAAATAAAAAATTAACGATGAGCTCGAGGAAAAATACAGCGATGATCGGTGCCGAAAGATCAAAAATTAAGTCCAACTGCAGCGCGCATGTCGAAACCAAAATGAAAAGAATCAAAAAAATCTTCGTCAAAGTCCTCAGCGCTAATCCGTCCACACTGAACCAGCCCGTCGTGTCTGCAAAATTTCTGGCAATCAGAGCGCAAACCATACAGACCGTATAGTCGGGAATTAAGACATCCGCTAAAAATTTCTGTTTGATGAGGTGGCTGAAAGCCATGCAGACAAAGCAGATGGCAATGATCTTGATGCACTCAACAGTATGCGTTTGATAAAAAGGTTTATTGCTTCGTTCGATAGATCGAATGAGTCGGGCATTGTCGAATTCACTGCGGCTAGGGTTCTTGAGTGAGTATTTCTTGATGAGGTACTCGCCCATCGGGGCACTAACCATCATGGAGCAAACCATTCCCAGTGTCGCTACACCCATTGCGGCTTGAGCGGCGCCTGAGAATTTATCCAGATGCTCAACTGCCGGGATGAAATTGGTGAGCGTCTCAGTTCCTCCCATCATGGAGAGGGTTCCCATAAGGAGTCCGAGGTGCTGATGCAGCCCTAAAGCCTGAGCTGCGGTCAGTCCGATGAGCGCCTGAAGTACACCGAGTACCATCGCCAGAGACCAAAACATGATTGAAATAACAAAACCTGTTTTGATGAGCTTCCAGCTTCCCATCAAAGCCATCATGGTTAGAAAGAACTGAAAAATCAGGGCATTGAGATCAGGATTTAAGACAATGACAGCAGTCTTGGAAATTTTTAGACATGCAAAAATAATCGCTGCCGGCAATCCGCCGATAAACGGAACGGGAATCGAGAGGTCCTGTAAAAGTTTGATTTCGGATTTGATCCATCGGCCGAGGAAATAGCAGAGGCATGCAATGCCGAGGATAAAAAAATTATCCAAATGAATGTGCAAGATGCCGTCCACTTGAGAGAAATCCATGGGCCCGCCTGTGTTTGAAAATGTCCCGTGCTCGTTACGGAACGAGAAACTATAATCGCCTCTGATCCGAATAGTATATTCTCCACTGAAATCATAAAATCGAACCACGACATGCCGATCGAACTAAAACCCGTCACGCTTAACGAATTACCGCTTCTACAAGAACAACTGCCGAAACTTCAGAACGGAGACTGCAATCTTTCTATCGCATCCGTCATCGGACGCGCTAAGGAATACAACATCAAATGGGGAATTTCTCAGGGCGAATTAGTATTGAACTGGGCCCCTTATCCGGATATTCCGCCGGCTTATGTCATTCCGCTTCGCAGCGAAAACGCTTTAGCTATCATCGAAGACATTGCTTCTGAATGTCAGTGCTGCAAAGAGCCGGTGATTTTATTCGGGCGCTTTACGTATATGACGGAAAGAATTTCCGAACTGATGCGATATCGCAACTTCATTACCGTGTCTTCAAATTCCTGGTGGGATTATGTCTATGAACGTGACAAGATCGAAAACCTGGAAGGCAGAGAACTTCACGGGAAACGCAATTTCAATAAGAGATTTTATAAGGCCTACCCGAACGCTCAATTTGTATCTTTCACGCCTGAGCTGATTGAAAAAGCAAGGGTTTTTCTGAAGAACTGGTATGCCAACTACGGCGAAATGACGAAGAGTCTTGAAGCTGAAAGAGACGCAATCGAGCTTGCCTTTGATCATTTTGAAGAGTTCCGCTTGATTGGCGGCGCTTTAATGGACGGAGACAATATGTACGGCTTCACCTATGGCTCCGACGTCGGTGAAAACATTTTCTCCGTTCATATTGAAAAGGCTGATCGCACTGTTACCGGTGCCTACCCTGCTTTAGCCAGCGCTTTGTGCAAGACTTTGCCTGAACGCTTTACACAGATTAATCGCGAAGAAGACCTCGGTATTCCGGGTCTAAGAAAAGCAAAAGAAGACTGGGCCCCGTCTACGATGATCAGAAAGACACTGCTGAAGCTGCAGCGCGCCATTCCTGAGCCTATCTAATCGTCTCTAACAACGCTGTCGGTTAGGAATAGTTTTCCAATAGCGCGCCGACAGCGTTCCAATCTTTATTAAAAATCAAACTTAAAGGGACCGGAACGGTGGCTTCAGGGTCGTTGGGTTGGTATGACTTTGCGCCGATGGAAGAAAGTGCCTCATGAAGGAGGCCGACCTTCGTCTCAAGCTCCTTACCTCCCAAGGTTTCTCTTTCTTTCTCCAATTCATTGAAAATCAACTGATTGATTTCTGGTGTTTTTGCATCCTTCCTCAAAATGAATGCGGGAATGAGATTGTCGGTCCTCAGAAGATTTTCAAATCCGAAATGCTGAATAGATGAATGGAATCCTTCCATATCTCCGTTCCATTCAGAAAGAGAATCGAAGCCGCCTTTCAGATAACTCATTAAATGCTCGACGGGCTTAGAAATGTCACTTCGATCAGATAAAGAGAAATCGCGAGCCCAGACGACCTCCTCTTCAAAGTCAACTTTGTTGATGATACGAAGAAGAAGATAGTCATCGCCCTTCTTATCAAGAGAAAAATAATCCTGAATCATTTGAGCTCGCCTTTTTTCAATAAAACAGCAAGCCTAAATGTTAGTCGAAGATGGAAGGCAACGGTTCAGCCCATCTGTTTTCTATGTCTAGATCACGAAGAATCCATTCCTCGGCACTGTCTTCGAGCTGAAAGCTACGACTACGACAACCTTTGAACAAAAAGTCGAGGTAGTACTCCATAAACATGAATGCTGCCGTGAAGGTTTCCTCATCGTTTGAGCCTTTGTAAACAGCGGCGATTTCTTCGTGCATTGAGTCGCCAAGGTTTCCGCCGCGTTCGTTTATTATCCTTTTCATTGCCACCAATATGGACCATATTCCAAATAAAACCATCAGAGATGACAGATTCTCCGAACGCCTTTTCGAACTTTTTATCTCCGTAGATAAAAATATTTTTTTGCTGAAGTTGAAATTATTTGTAATTTAGTGCATCATTCTGCCTGTGAGTTTTCACGCCGGTGGGGATATAGCTCAGCTGGGAGAGCGCTGCGTTCGCAATGCAGAGGTCGTGGGTTCGATCCCCATTATCTCCACCATCAACTTCCACTTCAGAATTTCCTAAGAGCATCGCTTATTTAAGCTTGCTTACTTGTTTTTCTTCTGTATCTCCAAAAGCTTTTCTGGCTTTTTTGTCTACTCGAGCCATTAAAAGCCTAATGGCGAGCATGAAAAAAAACGATCGTCGCAATTCGCGAAGATCGGCCGAAAATTATCGTAAAAGAAGTTACTTGCTTGTTAAATAGACTCGACGAATTTTGATGGCCTCAATAGCGTCCTCACCATTTAAATTCTGGGCCTTTCTGAGGTCTTCAGCGCTCATTCTCTTTTCCAAAGCTTCAAAGGCTTTGACCTCTTCTTCCGAGGCACCTTTTTGAAGTACGCAATCGTTCAAAATTGCATAAGCGGTGACAGGATCGCCTCCGAACCAATTCGGAGTGGCTAACTTCATGGCATAGCTGCAGACATTCGCTTTATTGCCTTTCTGCACGGCTGCTAGAGCCAAGGCCCCGCCGATATCGAAGTTTTTGCGTACGCCGACACCGTTCCAGTATTTCTCAGCGTTTTCTTCCAGCTCTTCCGGCTTAGCCCGAGCGATGTACATATCAAGATACTTTTGGGCGTCTTCATGGTTTTTAACCGCACGAGGTCCGGATAACTCTAATCCGACTAAAGTCAGTAAATCTTCATTAGAAGCGATGGGAGCGGCCTTTTTCATCCAGTAAACGGCTTTTGCAGGATTCTTGGCAACACCCTCAGCGCCGTAAAGATAAATTCTTCCTGTTTGGAGTTCAGCAGCCGTCAAGCCCATCTCGGCTGCTTTTTCAAAACATTTAAGCGCTTCCGGCACTTCTTTGGCATTCCAATACAGTTCGCCTAGATAGTATGTACCGTTAACACTTCCCTTGTCCGCGGCGGCTTTTGCCCAATATCTGGCCTTTTCAGGATTCTTTGTCAGCCGTAAGCCGTGTCCGAAGGAATAACTAATCGTATAAAGTTCTTGAGGAGAAGCGTTTTGAAGGATGGAATCAATATATTCCTGCCCTGTTTGCTTGGACTGCTCGTTATCTGCTTGAGAAAGCAGACGTTCACCGGTCATCACTCTGGAGAGCGCATGGCCGTTTTCAGCGGCTTTGCGAATCCAGTCATAGCCCAAGTTCTCGTCTTTTTCGACGCCTCTGCCCTCAAGATAGGAAATACCTAGAGCGGCTTGTGCCGGAGCATAGTCAAGTGAAGCGGCTTTTTGAATGAGCTCAAAAGCTTTTTCCTGAGATAGTTCGACACCGGTACCTTTTCTATAAAGAGCTGACAATCGCATCATGGCTTTCGGACTTCCGAGATCGGCTGCCTGCCCATAAAGAACGGCGGCTTTGGAGAGATCAACAGGAACGCCTTCCCCGTACAACTGGACTTCAGCTTGTTCGATTAACTCTTTGATCTTCTTTTGTCGAGCAAGAAGTTGCTCCTCTGACTCTCTTGGTTCTAAAACTGTTTCAGCAGATTTAACTTCTTTTTCGTCGCTTGCTTTCTGGGTTGGCGCCGGATTTGCTGCCTCTGTTTTTTCCTCTGTCTGGACAGCCGGTTCCTCTTTTACGATTTCGGAGGATTGCGCAGCTGCATAGCCGCTTGAAGCGATGCATATTCCATAGACTAAAGAACACACAAGTCGGTAAACCATTATCGTTGTCTCCTATTTGTGCCGTCATTTTTGCAGAATTTCTCGAGGAGTAACAAAATTATTCCTTCAATCGCAGACACTGAGGTGAAATTTCTTCTAAATACCGCGATTCATCCCAAGGGGCCCAGGATTTCCCGAGATTTCGTCTGCCTATTGATTACTACTTGAGTTTTTGGTGTTTTGTCAGAGTCGAAAAAATTGTCATTTTTGCTTACTAAAATAACCCCTCTCGATAAAATAGCCATATCGAATTAATAAAACGAAAACCGCCCTGTTTGGCAAGAGGTTTTTAGTGGAGATTCCTCATATAAACTCTTTTTTTACATAGAAAAACTACTGTGTTATTACAGGGGTAAATATAAAAACTTATAGACTGAAATGAGATTCTCTTCCTCCTTCCCCAGAATAGGGATTTTTCAACCTAATTCTCTAAGTGGTATGCCTATCATTTGTCAGATTTCCCATTTTGGTAAATTTTTAAAATTACTAAGTAGATGCACGGGCATACGTGATTCTTTTTACTCGATTTTCCTAACTATTATCCCTATTGTGTTATAGGGGTAAAAAGGGGTAACATTAATGTCATAAAAAGATAATTTATTTGAGAAGGCCTTATATGAAAAACGCACGCTGGGTAAGGCTCGCAGATGATCTGACTCGTGGTATCACCAACGGTGATTATCCCCTCGATTCGTATTTGCCAACCGAGATGGAGCTCTGTGAGAAATATAACGTTAGTAGGTATACCGTCCGACTCGCACTTGCAGACCTCACACGCATGGGCCTGATTAAACGGTGGCCAAGACTAGGCTCTAAAGTCGTATCCGTAGGATTTGACGAAACCTATGCCCATACCTACACCTCATTTGCGGATATCGACGGTTTGTCCTCTACACACAAAAGAGTTGTCCAGGGAACTCAGGAATGTGTTGTTGACCACGCACTGGCAAAGAGGCTGGAATGCGAGAGGTATCTGCGCTTCCTGCGTTTTTCTAATGTCCGAACCAATCCGACAGACAACGGAAAGCCTGTTGTTTGGACGGCGGTTTATGTGAACGCCGCTTACTCCCGTCTGCCGGATTTGGCTCGGTTAAATCCGTTGGTTCTTCTTTCCACACTGATCGAGAAAGAATACGGAGAAAAGTGTCTTGAAGTCGTCCAGAAGATTTCCGCCGTTCCCCTTCCTGCAGAAGCCGCAATGTATCTGGATGCTCAGGTCGGCTCACCTTGCCTCCGTATTCTCCGCCACTACATGGGTATTAAGCGGAACATCCTCGAAATTTCAGAGTCTTATCATCCCGGCGACCGTTACGCACTGACAATGAATATGCGTGCTAACCGTTGATTACTTAATTGATAGAATGCTTGTGTAAAGCATTCGACTCACGAAAAAAGAGGATTCGAGCTGCCTTACAGGCAGCTCTTCTTCTATATAGATATAGGCTGTTAGGAAAGTGGCAGAAATTTCTTGGAAACGAAAACCCGGACAAAAATTGGCGCCTCTGGCCGAACGCCTTAAGAAATTGGGTTTGGTCAGCGATTGGGATTTTGTCCTTCATTTGCCTCTTCGTTACGAAGATGAGACCTCCATTACGCCGATCGAAGAACTTGAAGTCGGCGTCGACGCCCAGGTTGAAGGTGTTGTCACCAATAACAGCGACAATCGGTTCGGAAATTTTGAAGCTTGGGTCGATGACGAAACCGACATGCTCAAGGTTCGGTTTATTCACTACTACCCTTCTATTCGTGATTTACTGAAAGTCGGGAAACGTGTCCGACTCTACGGAAACCCGCGTGCCGCTTTCGGCGGCGGTCTTGAAATGATTCATCCCAAGGTTCGCGCTCCGAAACCCGAAAGCGACCTTCCTAAAACGCTTTCACCTGTTTATCCCGCCGGCGAAGGTGTGACTCAGCTGTGGCTGAGAAAACGCATTGACCGCGCCTTAATGGACGTGGATATTTCTGACCTCTTGACCGAAGAAGAGCGTAATGAATTGCACCTTCCGGGACTTTCTGAAGCGATTAATTCTCTGCATCATCCTAAGGCCGGCGCTCCGATTGGTCCTTTGCAGAATCGAACGGATCCGGCTTGGCAGCGGTTGAAATTTGATGAGCTTCTGGCTCAGCAGATTTCGCTGAAGAAATCTCGTGAAATGCGGGATATGAACAAAGGACCGTTGATGCCGCTGCGCAAAGGCGACAACAACTCTTTGACAGCAAAATTTTTCCATTCCCTGCCCTTTAAGCTGACAAAGGCCCAGATTCGAGTCTGGAAAGATATTTACGAATCTCTCGGCAGCGAACGCCCCATGAACCGATTGGTTCAGGGAGATGTCGGAAGCGGTAAAACCGTCGTTGCGGCGCTTGCCGCCTGCCAGGCGATTGATGCAGGCTACCAGGCGGCGCTTATGGCGCCGACGGAAATTTTGGCTGAACAGCACTTTAAAAAGATTATTTCCTGGCTGGAACCTTTCGGCGTCCGTGTCGTTTGGCTCTCCGGAAAACAGAAGGCCAAAGAAAAGCGTGAAGCCTTGGCGGCAATCGAAGACGGTGCCGAACTGGTGGTCGGAACTCATGCAATCATTCAGCCGGACGTTAAATTCAAGGCTTTGGGGCTCGCCATCGTCGATGAGCAGCACCGTTTCGGCGTGGATCAGAGATTAGCCATTCGTGCACAGCAAAACGGTATGATGCCGCATCTTCTCATGCTGTCGGCCACGCCTATTCCCCGAACCTTGGCTATGAGTTATCTAGCCGATATCGACGTCTCCGTCATCGATGAACTGCCTCCGGGAAGACAAGAGATCTCAACAAAATTAGTTTCCATGAGCCGCAAAGGCGATTTGGTCGAATGGATCGGCAAGTCTTTAGCCGCCGGCCTGCAGGCCTATTGGGTCTGCCCTCTGATCGAAGAAAGCGAAAAAGTAGACCTTACCGCTGCCACTGAAACATGTGAAGAGATTAAACAAATCCTCCCTCAGTTCAAGATTGAGCTTCTGCACGGCAAGATGACGCCGGAAGATAAAAACGCTGTCATGGATCGGTTTGTTAAGGGAGAAACAAAGCTTTTAGTTTCTACAACAGTGATTGAAGTGGGCGTAGACGTTCCGAACGCATCCATTATGGTTATTGAACACGCAGAACGCTTCGGGCTTGCCCAGCTCCATCAGCTCAGAGGACGCGTCGGCCGAGGATCGATCAAGAGTTATTGCTTTGCGATTTTCGGAGACCAGCTTTCAAAGATCGGCAAGGAACGTCTCCAGGTATTCAACGACACGACAGACGGCTTTGAAATTTCCAGAAGAGACTTGGAGTTGAGAGGGCCTGGTGAGTTTTTAGGCGCTCGTCAGAGCGGAGCTGCCCTGCTTCGTTTTGCTGATTTTGAAACCGACGGCTTCCTCGTTGAGAAAGCCATGGCGATGGCGGATAAGTGGATCCGAGAAAAAGATCCGCGGGCAGAAAAGCATGCTGCCCGCTGGTATCAGTCTAAAGAAAAGTATTTGGAAGCTTAGAAAGTGAGGCCTTCTTTGAAGGCCTCAGCATCAATTATTTCTCCGCTGCTTCTACGCTTTCGTGGAAAGCGTCGCCGAGTTCAACGGCACGTTTCTTGCAGGCGTCCATCGCATCCTGCATCATTTCCATAAAGTGACGGTCATTCATGACCTTGAGCGCTTCATAAGTTGTGCCGCCTTTGCTCGTTACCTTTTCACGAAGGACAGACGGCGACTCGCCGCTGCGTTTGGCGAGTTCGGCTGACCCGAGAACGGTTGCAATGGCCATTCTCTTTGCTTGGACGTCATTGAATCCGTAACGAAGTCCGGCTTCTGTCAACGCTTCAATAAATCTGAATACATAAGCAGGGCCGGAACCGCTGATGGCTGTTACTCCGTCCAGTTCTTCTTCTTTCGTACACCAAATCAAATCGCCGCAGGCCGCAAAAACTTTGACAATAAAGCGATGGTCGGGTTCTGCTTCGGGTGTGGAATAAAGTCCGCAGACGCCGAGACCGATTTTCATCGGAGTATTCGGCATGGTGCGGCAAATGCAGTTGTGACCGATCATTGCCTCAAGGTCTTTGACTCGAACGCCGGCCGCAATAGAAATTACGAGTGCGTCTTCGATCCATTCTTTGCTGGCTTTGATGGCTTCAGCAAGCTGCTGCGGCTTGACTGCAAGAACAACGGCATCGATCTCAGAAAGCCACGAACCGGGTTCCTTATGAGCATGGACACCGTATTCGGAAGAAAGACGCTCCAATTTCTCTTCATTGTGATCAATGACGTGAATATCATCGCCCTTCCAGTCACTTGAGACCATCTTAGAAATGATGGCTTCTCCCATGTTTCCGCCGCCGATGAAAGCGATTGTTTTTCTATTCATTTTTACTCCTTTTTGGTGTAGTCACGAGGTCCGAAAATTGCCGAGCCGACTCTTACCATGGTACTCCCGCATTCCACAGCTTCTGCCATATCCGAGCTCATGCCCATCGAGAGCGTGTCGATATCAAAATTCAGCTCATCTCTTAAATGCAGGAAGATGGCATACATTTCTTTTAGAGGAGCCTTTTTGCCCTCTTCAGTATCCGAGGGCGCCGGAATTGCCATGATGCCTCGAAGCTTTAAGTTCGGAAGCAATGTGATAGCTTGAGCCAGGGCCGGGACGTCGGCTGGCTGGCAGCCGCTTTTACTCTCTTCGTCAGAGATGTGAACTTCGATTAACACATTTAAGGGAGGCATATCTGCGGGTCTTTGCTCAGAAAGCCGCTGTGCGATTTTTAAGCGGTCTACCGTCTGAACCCAATCGAAATGTTCAGCTACAGGGCGGGTTTTGTTGGACTGAAGATGCCCGATAAAGTGCCAGGTAATCTCCAAGTCAGGATGCTGCTTTTTAAAGTATTCGATTTTTTCGCACCCTTCCTGAACATAGTTCTCCCCGAAGGCCCTCATGCCGCACTTCACTGCTTCCTCCAAAGCATTAATTCCGAAGGTTTTTGAAACCGGAAGTAAAAAGACGCTTCCCGGCTCTCTGCCGAAGCGCATTTCGTCGTCTGCAAGTGATTGTTTTACCCTTTTGTACCGTTCTTCCAAACCGGGCTTGAGTATCGACATTGAGCTCCTCCTATATTGAATCGTCAGTGAATAGTAGAACGATTTATAGGAAAAAAACTAAGGTCAGGCACGGAATGGTAACGTGTCAGGGTGATTATCTTGAAAAAAATATTATTTAATTAGTTATTAACAACAATAATCTTTTTTTACCCTAAATGGTATCATTACTCATAGCTCAGAGAACATGGATAATAAAATAGTTATTCAAGTTTGATGAGCACTACAAACCACCACATTGATAATCAGCATACCGGAGCATTTAGTTATGCCAAAGACAATCAAGACAGCAAGAGGCCTGGCTCGTTTTGCGAAGGCCCCGTACGCATCCCGCCGCAAATCTCTTCCCAGACACTCCTTCGAAACTCGTCAGAAAGCATTGGCGATTTTCCAGGCCGGCGGAAGCTACAAAAATTGTGCAAAAACTCTCAATATTCCCGTATACACAGCTCGTGACTGGCATCGCAGCTTCCTGATCGGGACCTTCCGTGCAGAACATGGCGCTCGCCAGCAGTCCTACACACCTGAACAGAAAGCCGAAGTGCTTCGTCTGCGTAAGGAAGAAGGCAAGTCCTACAACGTTATTTCTCAGTTAACGAAAGTTAACCGCGCAACAGTTCTGCAGTGGATTCATAAGGATATCGCTCAGCAGCAGGCAGCAGAAGCTGCTGCACAGCAGGCTCCCGCAAACGACTCTGAAATGACTGAAACCGGTCCGGTCGGCGCAGTTGCCGAAATGACCACATCCGGTCCCACAGCCTAATTGATTATCTAAGAATATTCGCGGATAAATAAGCGAAAAGCAGCGCCGACAGCGGCACCGAAAAGTCTCTCCTTTCCGGTTTCCACTTCGGCGCTAGTCTTGTTTCTAGTCTTTCCTTTTGATAAGCATGAGTTCTCTGGTTTTGGGACCGCTCCCCAAAGAAGTTCTATTGCATTCCTGTTGCGCACCCTGCTCTGCCGCCATCTTAGAGTGGCTCCAGCAGAATGGCGTGCGTCCGACGATCTTTTTCTATAACCCGAATATTTATCCGGTGAAAGAATATTTGATTCGTAAAAACGAACTGGATCGATTCGCTCAATCATTAGGAATTCGGGTTATTGACGGCGACTACCGACACGACCTTTGGAGACTTGCCGTCATCGGATTGGAAAAAGAACCGGAAAGAGGACGCCGCTGCCTCGCTTGCTTCAAGCACCGCCTTCTCGTGACGGCTGAATGCGCGAAGCGCGAAGGGATTGAACTCTACACAACTACCTTGGCCGGATCACGCTGGAAGAGCGCCGAACAAATTCGAGAAGCGGCAGCTCACGCTAAATCTTTAATTCCTGAAAGCACCTATTGGGACGTGAACTGGAAAAAAGGCGGTCTGCAGGAACGACGCGGTATTTTGCTCAAAGAAAACGGCTTCTACAATCAGCGGTACTGCGGCTGCGAGTTTTCAATGGGGCATTTGACAGAAGAGCAAAGAATAGAAATTTTGAAGCGATAGTAAAAATCAGATTTTTCTCTTGCAAAACATGGAACTTTTGTCGATGACTCAATGATTTTTCATCTCCGGGAAATATTCTCTGCATCCTATTTTTCAAGTATTTTCTTCAGGATATGCTTAAAAAGCATAAAAGACCGAACGTAAAGTATTTGATTTTTTGTCGACACGGTTTGGATAATCTCGAAAGGTTATCTTTAGCGGGAGAGTAATCTATGAGAGTTTTTGTTATTAATGCTGGAGTAAAGCGGCCGGACGGCTCGGGCGGATGGCTTAATGCCGAAATGACTCGCATGGCAAAAGAGGCATTCGAGCGCAGAAAGATAGAAAGCATCATTACGGATCTCAATGAGAAATGGGACCTGGAAAAAGAAGTCGAAAAAGTTCTCGGTTCCGATTTGCTGCTGGTTCAGACACCTATATGGGCCATGTCCACGCCTTGGCAGTATACGAAATGGCAAGACATTGTCCTTACCGATCCGCGTGTCTGCGGTACAGATGGGCGGACACGAAAGGATCCAAACAAGCTTTACGGTACGGGCGGTTTTCTTACGAAAAAGCGTTATTGGATAAGTACAACATGGAACGCTCCCGAGGACGCCGTGTGCGAACCAGGACAATTCTTTGATGCTCGTGGACTTGAAGGTGTATTAATGCCTTTGCACAAACAGTTTCAGTATATGGGTATCAAACCTTTGGCACCGAGTTTTGCTATTTTTGACGTTTACAAAAATCCCACAGTTGAGTCTGATTTGCTCCGGTGGAAATCAACTCTTGAGGTGGTGACAGGCAAGCTGTTGATAGGTCAAACTCAATGAGAAGACCAATAAATTCGTAACTATCCGTCTCTGTAAACCTAGATCTTTAGATTGAGGGCCTTAGGTTGAATGGCGTCTCTAATTGAATGTTTTTTGAAAAGTTCTTCCACAATTCTGCAAGAAACAGCAGAGATACAAAAAGCGCAGCAGCTCAATTCAAGTGCCCTGCGCTTTTCAACTCTCTAGGAAGATGCTTTCAGATTACGTCTTCAGATATTTGCCGAAGAATTCCTGAAGTTTGGCAGCTTCTTCATTGACGTACTTAGGAACCCAGTATGTTTCAATGTGCTGAGCGCCTTTAACCAGATAAATTTCTTTATCTTTTGTACCGGTTGCCTTCTTGATGGCGTCATCAGTCATGTAGCGGGTGTCAGAAACATCGCCGGCAATCATGAGAAGCGGCTGATGGATCATGGCCATATGGTCATCGACGTCCCAGTTCATCAGATCCATCAGGCTGCTCTGCGTGTAGAGGAAGGTGGAATTGGGATGAGCATGAGTACGGAAATAATAGAAGAAGCCGTCTCTGTAAAGTGCGAACGGAAGCTTCTTGGCCTGTTCGTCAGTGATGTTCATAGCGCCGACTAAGCGAACATCACCTTCTTTTTCAAAGGTTCTGGCTTCGGCAGCCTGTGCAAGTCTCTGCTGGATCGTGTCCACCTGAGAATCTTGGAAGCCGTTTCTGCGAACGCGGCCGCTGTTGAACATAGAAATAGTGGCAACAGCTTTGATGCGGGGATCTTTCTGTGCAGCGCCGAGCGTGTATCCGCCTCCGCCACAGATGCCTAATGCACCGATTTCATTTGCATTCACACCCGGATAGGTTCTGATGTAATCAACCATACCGTTGATGTCTTCAATACGGTTGGCAGGTTTGTCGGTGTGTCTCGGTTCACCGCCGCTGGCGCCCTGGTAACGAGCATCAGCCGCAACGGTGATGTAACCCATGCCTGCAAGTTTTTCAGCAAAAAGACCGGCAACCTGTTCTTTCACGCCGCCGTTCGGGTGAGCAACAACGATGGCCGGATAGGATTTCTTCGGATCGTAACCAGAAGGAGTGTAGACGTTTGCGGCAACGCGAATTCCGTCAACAGTATAGGAAACAGGATGAATATTTACTTTACCGACAACATTTTCTGTAATTGCATTGTCGTATACCAGGCCGTAAGGCTTTTTAGAAAAATCTGCGGCGACAGCTGAATAAGTAGTCATAAGAGCTCCGACTAAAGCAGCATAAAGTAGTTTTTTCATGCTTCGCACCTATAAGTTAAAAATGAAAAAATCAATAAATGATCGATGTGTACATACTAGGGATATGTCTAAAGAGCCGATGTCACGCATTTCTAAAAGTTTTGCCTAATTTTGCGTCGCGGCCAGAGAGTCGGAATTTTGATGGTTGTCCGTTATCTTGAAGAAAAATTCTTCTCTGCCGAACATGTTTTTCTGTCAGAACAGTCATTGGAGCTCTGGTAGTTGGAGAGAAGAAAAAACAACAAGAAATTACACAATGAGGTGATCAATTAACGTTTTGAATTATTGATTCTTTTCAAACTTTTCACAGGGAAGCGTTCTGAAATTCATTGGTCACTCATAGGGGCTGATGTAAAATCAGGCAGAATGGGCTCTGTAAGTAATTATTTCAGAGAAATAAAAAACTGATCTCTTCTAATCACGACAAGCCCATAGCACAACCTCATTAAACAAGAGTCACAATTATGAAAGAGTCCGACTTATGCGTCATTGCGGTAGTCTATGGCGTTGCGACCTGGTTTTTGGTCATGACGCTGCAGTTGCCGCCGGCTGCTCAATCCTACCCTCTAATCCTTTTAACTGCGCTTTACCTCTGCAATACGCTCTTCTTAGGTAAACAGTTATATTCTTTCTACCGCCATCGTGTTGTCCTGAATGACTTCAGAAAATTGTTCGCCGGTTTCCTTCCCGGACAGTTTTTCGGCGTCTTGGCAGGCTGCATTATTTATATGGCCTTAGTGAACTATTTGGGTTATTACATCTCCAGCGTTCTGTATCTGCTGCTGGCCCAATTCTTCCTGAAGGTAAAACCGATCCCCGCAATTATCAGCTGCGCCTGCATCATGATTGTGACCTATCTGGTTTTCTCGATGTTCCTGCACGTACCTCTTCCCCTCGGGGTCTGGTTTGAATAAGGAGAAGAAGCCATGTTAGAAACACTCTCTTTAATGGGCATGGGCTTCATCCATGCGATGAATCCTCTTACATTAGTCCTGATGATCGGTGCTACTGCACTGGGTATCACGATCGGCTGTCTGCCCGGTTTGTCCGCTGCGATGGGCGTTGCCCTTCTGCTTCCGGTGACCTTCGGTATGGACCAAGCGACCGGTTTGATCGTCTTAGGCGGTATCTACTGCGGTGCGATCTTCGGCGGCTCGATTTCCGCGATTCTGATTCACACACCGGGTACACCTGCCTCTGCTGCGACCGCCATTGAAGGCTACGAACTGACTAAGAAAGGCATGGCGGCTAAGGCGCTCGCCGTTGCCTGCTTTGCCTCTTTCTGCGGCGGTTTATTAAGCTGTATTTCTCTTTACTTCTTCTCTCCCTTCCTTGCCGAACTGGCAATGAAATTCAAGAGCCCGGAATACTTCTGGCTTTCGATTTTCGGCTTAACCGTGATCGCCGGTGTTTCCTCTAAGTCGCTTCTCAAAGGTTTCATCTCCGGCATCTTGGGTCTTCTGATTTCGACAATCGGTATGGACCCGATGGAAGGCGTTGAACGCTTCATGATGGGAAGCACCACGCTTTACAACGGTGTCAACGTGACTTGCGCCTTGATTGGCTTGTTCTCCATGTCTCAGGTTTTAATCCTGGCAGAAAAAGCGATTAAGAAACGTGCTAAGGCAGCTAAATTTACGGGCAGCCTTCTTCTGAGCCGCTCCGATATTAAGAGACTGGCTCCGACCATTACGCGTTCTTGGATTATCGGCAACATCTTGGGTATTCTGCCTGGCGCCGGTGCAACGATCGCCTGCTTCATGGGTTATAACGAAGCACGCCGCTTCTCCAAACATAAAGATGAATTCGGCAAAGGCTCCATTGACGGTGTGGCCGGTTCTGAAGCTGCGAACAACGCTGTGACGGGCGGCTCTCTTATCCCGACACTAACGCTTGGTATCCCGGGTGAATCTGTGACAGCCGTGTTAATGGGCGGTTTGATTATTCACGGTCTGCAGCCGGGACCGGAGCTCTTCTCTACTTATGCTCCGATGACTTACACATTCTTTGCCGGTTTTGTGCTCGTTCAGTTTGCGATGCTCGGCGTCGGTCTTGTCGGCTGCCGTATGTTTGCTCAGGTCTCCCGCTTGTCCGACTCCATTCTGATCCCTGCGATCTTCCTTCTGTGTGTTGTGGGTTCCTTCGCGATTCACAATAACTTTGTGGAAGTGATCATCATGTTCATTTTCGGCATCATCGGCTACTTCGTTCGCAAGTTTGATTTGAACGCAGCCGCCATCGTGCTGGGTCTGATCCTGGGTCCGATCGGTGAAAACGGCCTGCGCCGTTCTCTGTATCTCTCCGACGGTGATCCTACGATCCTTTTCAGCACCCCGCTCTGCTGGATGCTCATCCTCTTGTGCGTCCTCGGTACTTGCTCTCCGTGGCTGATGGCTCGCTGGGAAAAACATGTTGAAGCCAGATCCCACCATTAATCTGTTGCTTTGACCACTCGCCTCCGCCTCGCCGGAGGCTTTTTTATGGGCGATTCACTAATTTGTATTCCAAATTTTGTAAGCGTGCGTTAATATCCACATTACTGATTCGGAGTCACCATTTGTCGAATTAATGATTCTGCAAAAGCGACCTGGGTTCAGAAGTAAAAAAATCATCATCCTTAGGAGGATATTCGAAATGAAAAAAGTTCTTGCAGCTGTTGCTGTTGCTATGACCCTGCCGATGACAGTTATGGCATGGGAACCGACCGGTGACGTCAACGTTATCGTTGCTTACAAAGCCGGTTCCGGCACAGACACAGGTGCTCGTCTTCTTGCTACCGAAGCCCAGAAGTACATTCCGAAAACCATCATCATTCAGAACCTTCCCGGTGCTGACGGCAAGATCGGCTGGACAAAATTAGTTCAGTCCAAACCCGACGGCCAGACTATTGGCTTCATCAACCTGCCGACATTCACAACTTTGGCTGCACAGTCGGGGGCACCCTTCTCCATCAATGACATCGTTCCTATCGCCAACCATCTGACTGAAGCCGGTGTTGTTGCTGTTAAGGCCGATTCTCCCTACAAGACCATCGAAGAACTCGTTGCCGCCGCTAAAGAGAAAGGAAACCTGAAAGCCTCCACAAACGGCAACAAGGCTTCCAACCACACAGCTGCTCAGCTGCTTGCCAAGAGCGCCGGCTTCAAGTACAAAGCCATTCCTTACGGCGGTACAGCCGACCAGCTGCTGGCTCTTCGTCAGGGCGAAGTTGACTTCACCTGCGCCAAGGTTGCTGACGTTGCCAAGCTCGTTAAGGGCGACAAACCAGAACTCCGTGTTCTGGCTGTTTTCAACACCAAACGTGATCCTGAACTCCCGAATGTTCCGACACTCGGCGAAAAAGGCCTCTACCCCGAATGGTACGGCTCTGCTCGTGCTTTAGTTGCTCCGAAGGGAACCAAGCCTGAAGTTATCCAGTACTACGTTGAAGCCTTCAAGAAGACAATGCAGGATCCTGCTGTCATCGAAGCTCATAAGAAAGCCGGTATGGCTCTTGACTTCAAAGACAACAAGGAACTCGGTGACCTGATCAAAGCTCAGGACAAGTTTGCTCGTGACGTTGTCAACGACCTCTACAAATAATTTTTGATTATTTGCCCCGGGTACTTCGGTGCCCGGGATTAAAAATGCCTTTTTAGGTGGGTAATTCCTCAATTTAGCGATTGAGGCTAACTTTTTGTACGCATAAATAAAATGTTCAAGAAAATCCTTCTTTCCGCAACTCTGATGGCTACCGCCACAGCTTTTGCCGCTGACCTTCCTTCCGTTAAGATTTTGGCTACAGGCGGAACGATCGCCGGAACTGCTGCTTCCAGCACTCAGACAACCGGATACAAAGCCGGTGATTTAGGCATTCAGACTTTGATCGAAGCGGTTCCCGCAATGAAAGACTATGCCAATGTTTCCGGTGAACAGGTCGTCAAGATCTCTTCCAACAATATGGATACCAAGACCTTGCTGAAACTTGCCAAGCGCGTTAACGAACTGCTGGCTGATCCGAAGGTTGACGCTGTGGTGATTACCCACGGTACCGATACATTGGAAGAAACCGCTTACTTCCTGAACCTTGTTACTAAGAGCGACAAGCCTGTGATTTTGGTCGGCGCTATGCGCCCTGCCACAGCCATTTCTGCCGACGGTCCTATGAACCTTCTTGAAGCTGTTCGCGTTGCTTCTACGCCTGAAGCAAAAGGTAAAGGCGTCATGATCGTCATGAATGATGAAATCAACGGTGCCCGCGATGTCACCAAGACAAATACGACCAATCCGGCTACCTTCAAGTCTCCGGAACTCGGCGCCATGGGTTATGTGAGCGGAAACAAAGTTCGTTTCTACAAGCAGTCTACAAAGCGTCACACGACCAACAGCGAATTTGACGTCAGCAAGCTCGAGACTCTGCCTCGCGTTGACATCATCTACTCTCATGTTGACGACGACCGTATTATGGCCGACGCTGCTGTTGCAGCCGGTGCTAAAGGCATCATTCACGCTGGTACAGGCAACGGCTCCATCGCCAACCCGACAATGGAAGGTCTGAAAGACGCTGTGGCTAAAGGTGTTGTGGTTGTAAGAAGTGCCCGCGTACCGAACGGTGCAACGACGGTTTCTCTGCCGATGTGGACGAAGGCCGGTTTCTTAGAATCCGACACACTCAATCCTCAGAAAGCTCGCCTGCTTCTGCAGCTTGCTTTGACGAAGACTCAGGATCCGAAAGAAATCCAGAGAATGTTTGACCAATATTAATTGGCCGATTAGATCTTCTTGATATTTAGTAAGAAAGGCGCCTCGGCGCCTTTCTTATTGAAAAAATTACTTAGAGGCCAGACCGTTGGCTTTCAGCCATTCCGCGACCATTTTCGGAGCGGATGAAAACTGAGAGGAACGAATCCAAAGGCTCTTTGTGAAATTACCTTCAGGGATAAGGCGTCTGGCGTCTCTTTCAACACCGGAAATTCCGCTGCTGGCGCTGGAGACAATCAAACCGATTTTCTTGCCGGCCATTGCCTTTCCGTTATGGAACAAGAATGTCTGCATAGGTGCGGCCATATTGCTCCACCAAAGCGGTGTACCGATGATAACGGTGTCATATTTTGAAAAGTCAACGTCCACCGGATCAATGGCGGGATAAGAAGAAGCATCATTAGGCTTGCTTCGAATTTGGTCCACCAAATCACTTCCGAGAGAATAATTGTTGGCCGCGTAGTTCAAGCCTTTTTGCGCCGGCTGAATCTGAATCACATCCGTCGAGGTTTGGTCTTTAACGGCGACAGCGGCCTTTTCAATATTTCCGCTGAAGCTGTAATAGACAAGAAGTGTTTTGGCCTGAACTTGTGCACTAGCGGCAGTTAAACCAAGAAGTGTGGCAATGAGGAGTTTTTTCATCTTTTTTTCCTATAAAAATTAGAGTGTTATGAGCTTGTAGGTGCGGTTTCCGGCTTTGATTTCGTCCAAGTACTCGAGTTGTAAGAAGCCTCTGTCAATCTTTTCTTGGAGCGAATAAGCGTTGTACTCGGCAGGAGTCAGACCGTAAATTAAGTCTGCCGCGGCTTGGTCGGCAGCAAGCAAATCCAGAGATCCGACGATGCCGAGATTGCCTGTTCGGACTTTAGTACCTTTCAGCGGATCAACGTGAATGTTTGAGACCACGTTAATAAAAAGCAGTCGATTGTCCATTGCATCGTGAATGCCTTTTGAAGCATCGGCGAGTCTTCGGAAGAATCTTGCATCTTTTCTGACTCCCAGACCATGAACTTGAGTCTTGCCCTCTCCGCTGGCTAAACCGATGCCGACGTTTTTACACGCACCCGAAAATCCCGCAAAACTCGGAATTCGGAAATTAGCCGTCACTGCAACGCAGCCATACTCTTTCAATAGAGCCGTCGGCGCAGAGACAGATTTCAGTTCTTTACCGCCTTTGATCGGAACTTCCGTGTATTCGTTGTTGCGATCCAAGATATCGAGGCGATTCTTGTCGACGCCTTGAGCCGTTATCGCTCTAATATTTCCTTGCGTATTGCCTCTTCCGGCCGGATAGATTGAGGCATAGTTGCATTCAACAAACTTGCTGTTCGGAATGTGATTCAGCAATGCTTCCCACATACCTCGATTCGTATCGACATCATCGCCGTGAAGTTTGATGCCGGAGAGTCTTCTGTCTTCCGGAAGGTTGGCGTCTTTTCTAAGCCGGTCATAAATTGCTAAAAAGTTCTCCGCATTGATGTCTTTAGAGAAATAGACCGTGGATGCACCTTGATTCGGAGTTGCTGCAAACACTTTACTGCCTATCATCGGCATTGCTGCCGCTGTTAAAAGAATCGTTCTTCTCAAAAATCCTGTTGTTTCCATATCGTTCACTTAACAAGACTGATTTCAACATCTTTGGAGCCGCTTTCTTGGATGGCTTTAAGCGCTTCCGGAGAAAGTTTTCCGAGCGGGACTAAGTTGTCAGACGGACGAAAGTCTCTGACAAAAACCGCCAGGTTTCCCCATGGGATGTAATAGGTAATATCGCCTTTTTGAGGATCGCAGCTTCTAGGCGCGGATCCTAGGTTCAATGATTTCGGTAAATACGAAATCCGTTCCGTCGATCCGAAATCCTCAAACTTAAGTTTGAGCGGAAGCTTTGCAGCAAAGTCTTTCGCGGCATCGTTACCATTTAATCCCCCCGGCGTAAGCTTTGCCATCCACTTTGATCTGAATGTTTTGAGCCATGACATTTCCGGACATAAGTAAACAAGTCGTAATTGCAGCGGCAGCGGTCAGAAGTTTCATTAAGGCCTCCTAGGATCCTTTCAACAATTAATGCGCAAAGATTTCTTTGACCTTTGCAGCTGCCGCCTCGCCTAAAACTTTGTGTTGTTCCGGGGAAAGGTGAACACGGTCAATCTGTCCCGGAATGCCTTTCACGAAGTCTTGAGCGTTTATGTATTCGGCTCCAAGAATTCGGCATTTTTCCTGCAGAAGCGGCGGAAGCTCTTTGGTGATTTTTTCTGCGCCGCTGAAAGCGTCGCCGTAAGCTGTTTCGTTAGGCTGGAGCGGGGGTGCAATGACTAAGACTTTTGGTGTCTTAAATTTAGTGTTGGATTGCCATTCACCTGCTTGAATCATACGAATCATCTCTTCAAGGTCATCGGCGATCGCTTTTGCATTGTTCTTGTATCTTGAATTCGCGTCATTGGTTCCGAGCATGACAATGACTATATCCAGAGGAAGGTTTTCGGAAAGAACCGCAGGAAGTGAAACCATCCCGTTGAACAACTTACCGGAAAGGCTCTTGCCGGTTCCGTTGCCGTCCTTTTGATCTCTTTTTACCGTTCGGCCGCCCAAGGCATTAACTTCGACTTCATAGTTAGGACCAAGTTTTTGAGCCATGACCTGAGGCCAAATTTGATCGATTGGAAGACGATAGATGTCTTTTTCAGGGCTCCAGGCCCATCCGAAAGAATTCGAATCTCCGTATACCAAGATTCTCTTGGCTTGTTTATTTTCCGAAGAAAATACCGGAAGCGGAGAACTCAAAAGAATTGTTGAAAGTCCGAGGAATGAACGGCGGTTAAGAGGCATAGTTTCTCCTTCAATATGCCTCCATCATAAAAATTCTTTTCTTCTCAATCCAATACTATTTATGGATGGTTAGTTATAACTTTTAGTTAGGTTGAGTCCGAAAGCTTCTAAAGAAGCCTTCCTGGAATGTGTTGAAAACCTTCAAAAAAGGAAACTTAATCTTGGTCGAAAAGATCCAAAGTCTCGCCTTTGCGTACTCTTTTCTTCGGAGTCGGTTTTTGTAAGTCTCGATGAATCCACTCCAAGATCACATCGCTCAGGGTATTGAGTTCTTCTTCCGTTAGTTCTCTGCCTTTGTCGATCCCATGCCACTTATAAAGACAGCCGCGGCAGCAGCATCCGGTCGCGTGCTGCGCAGTAAAGATCGGATGTCCCTTGTACGGCGTCTGTTTGCCGTCGTTTTTCGGATTCGCGCTTCCGATTCTGTCGTGAAGAATTTCTTTGGCGTGTTTCTTCAAGAGCTCGTCATTACGAGTCTCGGCATAAGTTCTGTCTGCGTAAGACAAACGAAACTTGCTTCGAAACGCTGAATGGCTCAGCGCTTCGAAAAGCTCGTCCATAGAAGCAAATTTTTGACTCATTAACCGAAGAGACGATTGGTGAGCACCGGATCCAAACATTCCTGTACGTAGGCGAAGAATCTTTCAGGATCTTCTTTCTTTAGTTGGATCGCTTCTTTCTGGGAAAGGACGTACATCAAAAGAAGTCTAGCTTTAGCGGTAGTCGTTTCGCCGGCTAACAAACAGCCGGATTCAAGACATTGCGCGACGCTTCCCGGGAAAACCGTACTGTCTAAGACACGGCCGGAAGAAGCTCTCGTCGAGATCACAACGAAAATGCCCTTCTTTACCGCTTTTTTAATCGCAGGCATCATGCCGGCCGGAAGGTTACCGCGGCCGAAACCTTCAACGATGATGGCGTCCGGTTCTTTTTCAAGAACCATTTCAAGAAGCGCACCGTCGTCTCCGCACATGGCTTTAACAACGGGAACTTTGGCCGTAAGCTTTTTGAGCATCGGGAAGTTCAAACCGGTATCGAGCTCTAATGCACCGCAGCGGAAATAAACATTGTCGCGGTCGACATAACCGACGGGGCCCCAGCCCGGAGAAGCCAAGGCAGAAGCCTTGTTGGTGTGAGTGAGCTGAGCGCGGGACGCCGCATGGATCTCACCGTTCATGCAGACGACAACCGTTGGGATATCACCCTTCACGTCGTGACAGGCAACCCGAATGGAATCTAAAAGATTCTTGGTCCCGTCAAACATCGGATCTTCGGGATTCATGCAGGTCGTAAAGACGATCGGCTTGGAATTCTGATTCTGGAATACATCCGATAAAGAAATGCTGACGAAATAAGCTGTTTCTTCAATATTGTCCGCAGGCTGAGTAACGACAACGCCTGAGACTTCCGGGCGAATCAAAACCCTTTGGACGGCTCGGGAAAGCTCAAGCATCATCGCCGGTGTGACCACACTGCCCTTTAAAGAAAAAAACTTCGGAACTTCTAAGAAGCAAAGATCTTCAATTTCAGGAAGCGCATCGGTTACCGCCAATGCATCTTCTTCAGGATCACCGGGTTTGTAGTCGATGCCTGTGGGAATAATCATGTCGCCCAAAGGGAAAAGAGCAACGGTTTTGTCATCCATGACATCGATGTAACCGTCATCGAGAACTTCGGATGCAATGTCGGAAGGTTCCTCTTTGGCGAGTTTTCGAGTTTCTTTGACTGCCATCTTCTTTTCCTTTTTCTTTGATTTCTTACCCACAGTTTCCTCGTTGGTTATTCCGCTTTCAAGAGCTTCCCGGGATTCATGATGCCCTTCGGATCAAAAGCGTTTTTGATCTTGCGCATCATTTCAATCTCCAAAGGATCCTTGAATTGGTAATTATGGTCAAGTTTCAGCATTCCGATGCCGTGTTCGGCTGAAATCGAGCCCTCGAATTTATTAACCTGACTATAAAGAATTTCTCGAATTCCTTCTTCATTTCGGTAGGTTGCACCCGGGTCTTCGGGACTGACGAAATTGAAATGAAGGTTTCCGTCGCCCAAGTGCCCATAGATAGAAAGCCCGAGCCAGGGATAAGCGGATAAAAGCATTGCGCTTGTTTCTTCGACGAACTCAGGGATTAAAGAAATGGGGAGGCTGACATCGCTATGGATACTGCCGCCGGCCGTTCTGTCGGCCAGAGGGATTGATTCGCGAACATGCCAGAAGGTATGGGAATCCTGCAGAGAGCTGGCAATGGCGGCATCGGTGATTTCTCCGTCTTCAAACGCACCTTCCAAGATGTGTTCCATCATGCTTTCCTGAGGCTTCTTTTCCAGAGAAAGTTCAACCAATACTTTCCAGGGAGAGTCGCTGAGCGGAGGCACTTCGATATCAGGCAGGTACTTTTTAACTCGCTCGATCGGCAAATCGCTGATCAACTCGAAAGCTGTCAGAGAAGAGCCGGCTTTCATCTTGAATCGGTTCAGAAGCTTTCCGGCGTCCTGAATACTGTTCAGACAGCAAAAAGCAGTTTCCTTTTCTTTCGCCGCCGGGAAGAGTTTCAGAACGACGGCAGTAATAATGCCGATGGTTCCTTCGCTGCCCAAGAATAAATCTTTGAAATCGTATCCGGTGTTGTCCTTACGAAGACGTCTCAAACCGTTGTAAATGCGGCCGTCGGGAAGGACGACTTCAACGCCGAGAACCAAGTCGCGTGTTGTTCCGTAACGCAGTACGGCTACTCCGCCGGCATTACAGGCGCAGCAGCCGCCGATGGTTGCGTTGCCTTCTGCCGCAAAAGACAGCGGGAAGGAACGATTAACACTTTCTGCAGCTTCATGCACTTCGGCCAATGTCATTCCGGCTTGAACGGTTAATGTGTCTGAAAGTGGGTCCGCGTCGATGACGTTTTTCATTTTTGTCATGGACAGGACGATTTCAGCATCCGGTCGATAAGTTGTCGCTGCGCCTGTCAGACTTGTATTGCCGCCCTGGGTGACGATGGGAACGTTGTATTGAGCGCAAAGTTTGACGATCTTTGAAACTTGTTCGGTGGTAGAGGGGCGGACGACAGCCAAAGGCTTTGAGACGTAGTGGTCTGTGAAATCATCCGTGTAAGGTCCGAAAAGAGCCGGATCATTAATGACGTTATTGAGGCCGACAATTTCGGCAAAAAGCGATTTGAGTTCTTCTTTCATGGCTTTTCTGAGCAGTAAATATTCAGGAAAGTTTAGTCAAAAAATTCGCCCTTTTACCCTGATAAAAATATCGATCGAACAGATTCCTTGAAAATATTGTGATCCATAGTTTTCTATGCAAAAGATTTGACGGCTAAGATGTCTTTTTTTAGGAGGATGTTCGGTGCAGTCTCTTTGGATGGTGGTTGCGGCATTGTTTTATGCCTTTTATGCCGTATTCGTGAAATATTCCGGATTCGAAGGCATCGGTAGCTGGGAAATTCTCTTTTTCAGATCAATTTTCGGCGTTGTCCTCTTTTACGGCGTTATGCGTTTCAGTGGAATTACGCTTTCCACAACTCATCCTTGGCAGCATTTGATCCGCTCGATGTGCGGCACTCTTTCAATCATCTGCGGCATTTATTCCGTCTCTCATCTGAATATCGGACTGGCGATGACATTGAATTACACGTCGCCGTTGTTTGTCGGGGCTTACATTCTGACGACTTCCCTGCTCCATCACGCTCGAGTGAACTGGGGGCTGATGGCGATGGTGCTTTTCGGTTTTATCGGCGTCGTGATCATGCTCGGACCAACCATCGGACCGCATGAATACTATGCCGCTGTAGTGGGTTTAGCCGCGGGCTTTTTCACTGCAAATGCCACAACGTTTGTTAAGAAACTCGGCATGCTTCATGAGCCGGAAACACGAATTATTTTTTACCTTGTTCTGGTCGGTGCGATTTGCGGCCTCATCGGAACATTCCTCACCGGCGGCTTCCATCCCTGGAGCGTTAAGGGCGCCTTATACATTTTGGGACTTTGTATCTGTGCAACCGGCGGTCAATTCTGTCTGACCAGAGCTTTCTCCAGAGGCAATCTGGTTCTGTCGAGTTCTCTTCAGTACACCGTCATTCTTTTCTCAACGATTTTGGGAGAAATCCTTTTCCTCGAACCGGCGACCTTCCCCGTTATTTGCGGAATGCTGATTATTGTTTTCTCCGGATTGATGTCGAGTTACTTCGTTCGTCGGGAAAATAAGTTCTTGAAAGAAAAGGCAAAGACCTCGCAATCAAAAACTGCCTAGTCTAAACCGTTATCTTTTTTTTCTATCGCCGGTACTTCCTCGCTGAGGATGTTCCGGCGAATTTCTTCTAAGTTTGGTCCCTGAAATGCTCTCAATATTTCAGCACATCACTCCACTCTTCCTATAATGGAAAAATTGTTTGCGAATCATAAGGAACAAAAAATATGAAATTTTCAATGGTTAGCGGTGATGTTTTAAAGCTCGAATGCGGAGCTCTGGTTGTCGGTATTCCTGCCGGCGGTCTTACTCCGACTGCTGAAGCACTTGATAAGGCTTCCGAAGGTGCAGTCTCTCGCTGGATTGAAGCGGGAGACATTCATCCGTGCGTCGGCAAAGTTGCAGTTTTCCGTGATTTTCCCGGATGCAAAGCCGAACGTGTTGTGTTTGTCGGCTTAGGAAAATGCAAAGCCAGAGACTTCCAGCGCGTTTTAAAACTCGGTATTGACAATGCTTACCTTGGCAAAGAAGTCGTCCTGACAACCCTTGAGTGGCTGCCTGACGAAGTTCCTGAATGGATTGCCGAACAGTCCGGTTTTATTGCCTGCACTGCCCTTGATCGTCCGAAGAACTATAAGACTTTTGACATCAACTGGAAGAAGCCGAAACACATCAACCTTTATGTTCCGGATGAGAACAAGGACATTGAAAAAGCCTATGCAGAAGGTGTATCCGTCGGCATGGGTGTTCAGATGGCCAAACAGTACGGCGACATGCCTGCAAACCTCTGCACACCGAAGTTCATGGCAGAAGAATGCATGAAACTTGCCGGTTCTCTCGGTCTTGACGTTACCGTCTTCGACGAAAAAGCCATGGAAAAACTGGGCATGGGATGCCTGCTCGGCGTTGCCAAAGGCTCTCACCAGAAACCTCGCATGGTTGTCATTGAATACCACGGCGGTAAGAAGGAAGATGCTCCTGTTGCTCTCGTCGGTAAAGGACTTACTTTTGACTCCGGCGGTATTTCTTTGAAACCCGCTAAAGGCATGGACGAGATGAAGTACGACATGTGCGGCGCCGCTGCCATGATCGCTGCTATTGCAACCGCTGCCGCCATGAAGCTGCCCGTTAACATTGTTGCCGCCGTCGGCTTTACAGAAAATATGCCGGGAAGCTCAGCAACAAAACCCGGCGACATCTTGAAGAGCTACGCTGGTAAGACCGTTGAAGTTCTGAATACCGATGCCGAAGGTCGTTTGGTTCTGTGCGATGTTCTCGCCTACACCATTGATAAGTTCAAGCCGAAGTGCGTTGTAGATGCCGCTACATTGACGGGTGCCTGCGTTGTTGCCTTAGGCAACGATATTGCCGGTTTGTTCTCCAATGATGAAGAACTGGCCATGTCTCTTATGATGGCCGGCGACACCGCTATGGATCCGGTTTGGAGAATGCCTTTGGATATTTCCTTTACCAAGGCTTTGAAGAGCAACTTTGCCGATCTCGCCAATATCAGCGACTCTCGCGGCGCCGGTGCCTGCACCGCCGCTGCCTTCTTGGAAGAATTTGTCGGTGATACACCGTGGGCTCACTTGGACATCGCAGGTGTTGCTAATAAGAGCGGAAAAGAAAAAGGGTCAACCGGCCGTCCGGTTCCCCTTCTGATTAACTTCTTAAAAGATCAGGCTGAATAAAAAGCTTTGATTCGCGGGGCTTTGGCCCCGCTTTTTTTTGTCCTATCATTCAATCAATTCCTCAACCTCTTCTATCCTTATCCTAAAAATGATTCGATTTGAATGCGATTACGCTGAAGGCGCCCATCCCAAAGTTTTAGAAGCCTTGGTTAAGACTAATTTTGAACAGTCTCCCGGCTACGGCGCGGATTCCCACTGCGCCCATGCTCAGGAACTTATTCGTGAAGCCTGCGAAGATCCTCTCGCCAATGTTTACTTTGTTACGGGAGGAACTCCTGCCAATGTGACTGTTATTGCTTCCCTCCTGAGACCCCACCAAGGATGCGTATGCTGCAAGAGCGGTCATATCAATGTCCATGAAGCCGGAGCCGTTGAAGCTACAGGCCATAAGGTCATTGCTTTGGAAGGAAAAGACGGCAAGCTCTCTGCTGAAACGCTTAAAAACTATCTTGAAAGTTACTGGGCGGATCCCACCCACGAACACGTGGTCCAACCCGGCATGGTCTATATCTCCTCGCCTACGGAACTCGGCACTGTTTACACAAAATCCGAACTCGAAGCGCTCTCCGAAGTTTGCCAAGAATTTGTGATTCCGCTTTACCTTGACGGTGCTCGTTTGGGTTACGGCTTGCAAAGCCCGGGGAATGACGTCACGTTAGAAGATATTGATCGTCTGACCGACGTTTTCTATATCGGTGGAACAAAGGTCGGTATTTTGATGGGAGAAGCGATTGTATTTCCGAGAGGCAATGGGTTAGACGCCAACTTCCGAAGCATGATCAAACAAAATTGCGCCATGCTCGCAAAAGGACGCCTCCTCGGCGTTCAGTTTGAAGCTTTATTTACAGACGGCCTTTATGAGGAAATGGGCAAACATGCCGTTGATCAGGCAATGAGAATAAAAGAAGCTTTTAAAGAAAAAGGCTATCGCTTTTTAGTGGACTCTCCTACTAATCAGCAATTTTTATTCCTTCCTCGCGAAGCAAAAGACAAGCTTTCTAAAGATTATGCATTTGAATGCGAAGGCGACGTCGGACAAGAAGAATTTTTAGTTCGTTTCTGCACCAGCTGGGCAACTCCGAAAGAAAGTGTAGATAAACTTCTTGACAGTATTAAATCACGGTAATTATTAAAAGAAAGAAGTTGAGGCCCTAATCGGCCTCTTTTTTGTCTGAAACTCTAATTTTTCTTAAAACAAAATAATTAAAAGAATATAGATTATTTGTATTGACGCTCAAGATATTAAAGATACAATATTTTTTTATGTCAATCCTATTGACAATTATTTTCTTTAACGAAATCTTTTAGAGTTGAATTCATTGCGCCATTTTTTAACGCGATTGGCACTATCGTATTGGAAAAAATAAGGAGTAAAAAATGCCAAGACGATGGTCAAAATTACAACGCAGGATTCACGAAATTTTTGATCCGAATATTCGTTTGCAATTTCACTGTGCCATATATCGAATTCCAGGGCACGTGGACACTGTGTGTCCGAGATATTTCCTAATGTTGAATGGTGAAATTATTTGGGATTGGCCAAAGGATTACTCGGGAGATTTGGATTATCAAGAAATGTATTTATTGTATAGAGAATCAGTAAGTACGATTTCAGATTTTATCGCTTCCTACCTGAACTCTGATAGGACAGCCGCGTTAAGTCTCAGGGATGGATGGGGGATTTCAGATATGTTCCGTGCGGCCGATCGTAGAATCGGAAGAAGACAATGGGGCGGTCTTTTAGAAAATATCAATCCGAAAGTCTCAATTGCTGTAGAAAAGATAATCAGTGCTAGAAAAAATTCCGATAGAGATACTATGAAGAATAAAAGAAATAATGCATATAAAAAATGAGAGAAAAATTCTCTAGGTGAAAGTATTTCTCCTTTATCTGAAAAATGGATAAAACAAATATTACGTCATATGGAAAAATAATCCTGCAGTAAAGAACTTCAGGATTCAAGAAGAACTATCAAAGTGAAAGAGGATTTCTTAGCGATTAAACTATTTTTAATCGACTAAATTTTTTATGATTTTAATTCAGTTTTAGTTTTAAATATTATTCAACTTTGATATGTGAATATTTCAAGGACAAGGTTACCAACAATTAACTTTCTCCTTATAAACAGTAATGCAGATTATTTTGAATGCTTCTGTTTCTTCGCAATTTCTTCTCCCGCAATCTTCCCAAAAACAAAGCAGGAAATAAGAGAATCTCCTCCTAAACAATCTCTCCCGTGAATGCCTCCTGTAACTTCACCGACCGCATAAAGATTGGGAATAGGTTTGTCCTCTTTGCCGATAACCTGGCATGCCTTATTTATTTTTAAACCGCCGCAGCTGTAATGAATATCAAACTGCTCGCGCCCGAAATAAAAAGGCGGTTTATCAATTTTCTGCGTAAATATCTTCTTGCCGAAATCTTTGTCTTCGCCATGTTCTGCGAATCGGTTATAACGATCCAACGTTTCTTGAAGGACCTTTGTGCTGACATGCATTTTCTTAGACATTTCAGCGACTGAGTCTGCCATGCGAACTGTACCCGCAAGAAGTTTGGCACCAAGTCCAGGCTCTTTTGAGATTGAGAATCTGAGATCACCCAAAACACTCTGTCAGGCAGATTCAAATAAGCCTCACCGATGGCCTTCACACCTTTGCTTTCGTCAACAAAACGTTTACCTTGGCTATCGACAAAAATATCGCCGCCGACGTAGTTCAGAAGTCTTCCGCCTCTTAACGGAATGAGCTGGATGGCATCCATGTCAACGGTTTGGGCGCCCAATTTTTCGGCCATAAGGATTCCGTCGCCGGTAGATCCGTCAAAGCCTCTGCCTGTTTGATTCGCTGTCGTAAAAAGGGTCGCATCTAAACGACTGTCGTACTTCAAACGCAAAGGAACATTGGCTGTGAAGCCTCCGGTGGCGATGACGACGTCTTTAGCTTCAAGATCCGTGAGCTTGCCGTTTCGATCTTTAACTTTTACGCCGATAACCTGACTGTCCTTTTCTATCAGGCTAACCGCTTCTGTTCTGAGCCTTACTTTCACGCCTAGAGAACGCGCTTTGTGATTCATGACTCGAACGTACGTCATGCCGCTTCGTTCTTGTCCTGCGGAGTGTGCACGCTGGAATTTTCCGCCCCAGGCTTCAAAAACTTGATCGTCGAAAGGAATTCCGATTTCACGTAGCCAATGAAGCGTTGCTTGTGCGTTGTTGACCAGCGTATTCACGAGAACCGGATCACTTTGAAACTCTCCGGTTTCCATGATCTGCCGTTGCCAAAACTCAGGGCTGTCTTTGATGCCCTGCTTCATCTGCAGTTCGGGATAAACTGCGTTGACTGAACCACCCGATAAAGCCGAATGACCTCCGACGAAGGCGGCTTTGTCGATTAAAAGGATATTTTTCACGCCGTTTTGCGCTGCAGAAACGGCTACGGACAAGCCGGCGGCTCCGATACCGATGATGATGAGATCGAATTTAGTTTCGTCTCCTGTCTGCGCAAACACCGGTAACGGTAATGCTGCAAACAAGCTCAAGCCAGCAGTAAAGCTTCTTCTAAGCATCTAACACTCCGATTTTGCGTAGGAACGCAGCCATCTCAACGGCGCTTGTGACATTAAGTTTGGTGCAGAGATTGGCGCGATGCATCTTCACCGTTCTCTCGCTGATGCCTAAGTTGTAACCGATAACCTTGTTGAGCTCTCCTTTGGCCACACCGAGGACGACTTCTTTTTCGCGAGGTGTCAGAGAGTCATAAATTTTGCGGAGGTTATCAATTTCACTGTCAGATTCGAATTCTTCCATGCTGGCGGTGACGGCTTTCTTGACTGCAGCAAGCAGGCGTTCCGGCTTAGCAGATTTCTGAAGGAAATCCGAAGCTCCGCGCTTAAGCGCATGAACCGCCATATCCAATTCACCGTGGCCCGAAAGGAAGATGATCGGCAGACGACAGTTCTTTTGATTCAGTTTGACTTGCAGCTCCATGCCGGTCATGTCCGGCATGCGGACATCCAAAATGATGCACCCCGGCCGATTCATGTCGTCTTCATCAAGGAACCGCTGAGCGCTTTCATACTCTTTGATTTCGAGCCCCATCATGCTCAGGAAAAATGAAGAAGAAGATCTCGCATCCGCGTCGTCATCCACAATACGAACCAACGGTGTTGTCATTTTGCATCCTCCTTATCAATTACGACACGGCTGCAGATGCCGCCTTTCGGCAGTCTTATAAACACTAACTCTGCTCCGTGTTTGTCTGCGATACCGCGGACGATCGAAAGACCGATGCCCATCCCTTCCGGTTTGACACTGTCACCGAGTGTCTTCAGTCTTGCAAAGGATTTGTCATCAAGCGTCGGTCCGTTGTCTGAAACACTCAAGCACCAATGTTTGTCATCGAGGCTGATGATTTTCAAATCAACTTTGGGTTTTGGCTGTTTCTCAACCGCGCTGCAGGCGTTTTTAAGTAAGTTAATGATCAGAAGCTCGAGTTCCAGCGGATCGCCGACGACTTTAGCTTCCGGCGGTAAATCCGATGTGACCTCGACATGTTCGAATTTCAAGGCTTTCAGCACATTAAGGGCGCTTAAAGCGATAGCGGCTAAGTCGGAGCTCTTCATCTCGCCTTTCTTCTGTTTCGCGTATCCTCTGACGCGAGTAACGATGCTTCCAATACGTTCACTGTTATGTTCCAGCGAGCCGATTGCCCTCTCGGTCACGGCATCCGAATAACCTTTAGAGTTCAAATAGACTCTGAGCCCGGCGAGATAATTATTGATCGCCATGAGCGGCTGCTGGACCTCGTGTGCGAGCATTCCGGACATCTGATTGATGACACCGAATTTCTCCATCTGAGCCAGGCGATTACGAGATTCTTTATATTCTTTCTCGAGCTTGATCTGACGGTTAAGCGTTCTTCTCACCTGAAGCGTTCGCTTTGCAACAGTGCGTCGCAAGTACAAGGAGTTCAGGATTAAAAGAAGCAGTAAGCCGCTCACTAATAGGATCTCTGTTTTGAAACGCTTTAAGATCCCTGCAGGACTCCAGTCTCTCAAATATTGGTATGGCCCGAGCTGGAGATCACGATAAAGTTCATCCACTTTAGAGAACCTACTTGCAATCGTCCATTCATAGTCGTTCGTCGGAGGCATGGACATCAAGGCCGACGTCACTTCCCATTTGAGTTTCGGCGGAATGTCCTCTCTAGCAGCAAATACGATGCCCGGATACAGGTCAGTACTTCTTGCGCAACGAAGAACGCCTTGCGGTTTTTGTGCAAGGACTTTGAAATCGGAAGCTTCGATAAGTCCTTCATTGGAAAGCTGCTCTAAGACGCAGGCAGACAAAATCGCAACATCCGCTTCTCCTTGAATAAGGAGCATTAAAGAATCAGGAAACTGGAAGTGCGTGAAAACATATCGCTTGAAGAAGTTCTCGGGATCTAGACCGTTTTTAAAAATCTCATGCTGCGCAACTAGCCAGCCGTCAAAGGAGTTAGGTTGCGAAGCAGCAACGACCTTGCCTTTCAGGTCCTTCAATTCTTTGAGGTCTTCCCTCTTAGCCAGCGTTACGAACGCTCCCGCCTCCGAGGCGGACGGATCGTCGGAAAAAATCGTCTTTCTTGTCGCGGCGTGAACGATGCCTTGAGAAAGACTCAGTTCATGGAAGGTGCCTGCAGAACTAATCAGAAAATCTACCGGATTGTTTTTGAGTTCTTTGTCCGGGTTGACGGAGTTAAGCGAAACAGGAACAAACCAGTAAGAAGGAAGCTTCGTGTTTAAAAACTTGAGTGTTGGTTCTAGCGTTTGAGTACTGAATTCCGGATTGAATGAATCAATGACGCCGACTTTAATCTCAGTCTTTTCAACGGAATATGAGGCAGCGGAGACAAAAATAAGACCGGCGATGAGTCCTTTGAAAATGGCTGCAGATTTGATTCTTCGACGAACAGACATTTTTGGTCAGCAACTCAGAAAATCAGAACAAAAAGCAAAATAAAGTTTTCTTATCCACGGGCACGTTAATTACTAAAACATGTTGTGTAAGAAGGCTGGTCGCGTTTATTTAACCCACCTCAGGAAAATTATAGCCGTCCTCTTTTGGTGTAGGGCTGAGTACTTTCCTTCTTAGAATTCTTCCGTAATCCTTTTACGGTATTTCTAGAGCAGTAATTTCAGAATAAAAAAATCCTTCCCAAGAAACTCTCAGGAAGGATATTTTTGGTTAATTCAAAGAAACGAGATTAGTCGTTGTCTTTGGTGCCTTTAAGCAGAGGCATAGAGCTGGAGCTTCCGCCGATAAGACCGGCCTTGGAGTAGATACCGAGCTTGTTGCGTGTGTCGACGATGTCGAGGTTGCGCATGGTCAGCTGGCCGATACGGTCGGCAGCGGTGAACATGGAGTCGCCCTTTTCCATCGTGAGGCGTTCCGGTTCGTATGTCAGGTTGGGAGAGCGTGTGTCGAGGATCGTGTAGTCATTGCCACGGCGAAGTTCGATATCGACTTCACCGGTGATTGCACGAGCAACCCAGCGCTGAGCGGTTTCGCGAAGCATGATGGCCTGCGGGTCGAACCAGCGGCCCTGATAAAGAAGACGGCCGAGTTTAATACCGTTGATTCTCCACTGTTCGATGGTGTCTTCGTTATGGATACCGGTAACGAGACGTTCGAAAGCGATGTGAAGCAGTGCCATTCCCGGGGCTTCGTAAATGCCGCGGCTCTTGGCTTCGATGATGCGGTTTTCGATCTGGTCGCTCATACCCAGGCCGTGACGTCCGCCGATGCGGTTGGCTTCGAGCATCAGCTCGACCTTGTCGTCAAATTCCTTGCCGTTCAGTGCAACAGGAATGCCCTCTTCGAAACGGACGGTGACTTTCTCAGGCTTGATATCGACTTCTTCTTTCCAGAACGGAACACCCATGATCGGTTCAACGATCTTCATGCTGCTGTCGAGGTGTTCGAGGTCTTTGGCTTCGTGTGTGGCGCCGAGCATGTTGGAGTCGGTGGAATAAGCCTTTTCCTTGCTCATCTTGTAGCCGAAACCGTTGTCGGCCAAGAACTGGCTCATTTCAGCACGGCCGCCGAGTTCGGAGATGAACTCAACGTCAAGCCAGGGCTTGTAAATCTTGAGGTCGGGATTAGCGACTAAGCCGTAGCGGTAGAAACGTTCGATATCGTTTCCTTTGTATGTAGAACCGTCACCCCAAATGTTGACGCCGTCTTCGCGCATGGCGTTGACGAGCATGGTGCCGGTAACGGCGCGTCCGAGCGGAGTGGTGTTGAAGTAAGTGACACCGCCAGTTGTGATGTGGAAAGCGTTGCTTTGAATGGCAGCGATGCCTTCGGCGACTAACTGTTCACGGCAGTCAACCAAGCGGGCGATCGAAGCACCGAAGTCCATAGCCTTTCGAGGAATTGCCTCGTAATCGTCCTCATCAGGCTGACCAAGGTTAGCAGTGTAAGCGCAAGGGAAAGCGCCTTTCTTTTTCATCCAGAGCAAAGCTGTGCTGGTGTCAAGACCGCCGGAGAAAGCAATACCGACTTTTTCACCGATCGGGAGGGATTTCAGGATAGTTTCCATGACTTTATAAACTCTTCATTAACGAGGCTATGAACAAAACTTTTGTTCGACGGGTGGTGTCGAACTCCAACATGACATTATGTCCAAAAGAAGCGGCTAAAACTCCAGTTGAAATATAAATTTTTTAGATTTTGCCTAAGTACTTTCCTCAACTCTGCGGAGGATGAAAAATTTTCTGTTCCGAAAGGAGCGAATACGGCCTTAAGAAAGGCCATAGTAGGACGGCGCGACGATACTGCCTACTTTGCTTTTCCTGCAATTTCTAAAAGCTTCTGAATTTCTTCTCGGGAATGCATCCCAAGTTTTTTGTATATGTTTTGGATATGCGCGTTGATGGTCTTTTGCTGGAGAGACAGATAATCGGAGATCTCCCGCTGTGAATTTCCTTTGCTGTACAAAGTAGCGATTTGTTTTTCTCTTCCGCTCAGATTCTCCCAAAGCTCAATCGCTTTATCGTCAGCAGAGTCGCTTTGCTGGTTTCGGAAAATCGTTTGGATCAGCGCCATGAGCTTATCCGGATCAACCGGCTTTTCTAAGAAATCGACTGCTCCGTTCTTCATCGCCTCCACGGCTTTAGGCAGATCTCCGTGGGCAGAAAGGAAAATGACGGTGGGAGCAGCTTTCTTCAGTTCCATTTCCTTCTGAACCTGCAGACCGTCTTTTTCCGGCATTGCTAAATCCAGGATGACGCATCCGGGTGTCAGAAAGTTATCTTCATTCAGGAAAGTTGTTCCATCCGGGTAAGCCTTACTCTTCCATCCTCTTAAGCTCAGAACTAACTCTAAACCATCTCTTTGATTTGGGTCATCATCCACAATTCTCACGAGGAAATCTTCTTTTTTCATATTTTATTAACCCTTTGGGAAGGAGATAGAAACAAGTAGGCCCCCTTTACCTCCCTTTTGGAAACTGATTTCGCCGTTGCTGCGCCAAAGTGCTTCTCTCACCAGCATCAGGCCTAGACCGATGCCGGGAATATCCGAGACATAACTTCTCTGACTTAAGCGTTCCATTGTCTCTTTTGGCATGCCCTTACCGTTGTCTTCTATTAGGACATTTACGGTGTTTTCGTTGTTTGTCAGAGAAACTTTTACAAGGGCGTTTGGGGACTCTTTAACGGCTTCGAACGCGTTTTTCAGGAGATTATTAATAATCAGTTCCAGCTCAAAAGGATCCGCAAAGAGGACACATTCGTCTTGGTAGGATTTAGTGATTTTTGGAGGGCACTCACACAGCATGCAAAGTCGAGTGAGGTTTCTTTCGACAATCCTCTGCAGGGAAAGTTTTTTGGAGTTCCTACCCTTCTCGATGAACGAATTTGCTTCTTTGATAATCGCGTCAATTTCGCCGGCCGCGGTCTCAATTCTTGAAAGTACTTCCTTTTGGTTGATTTGAGAGTCAGAAGAATTTGATTGCCCTAATGCATAGACGAACAGTTTAAGGGCGTTCAGCGGCTGCTTCAGTTCATGAACCAAGATTCCGGATACTCGATTCAATATTTGAATTCGTTCCAGAGTCTCAGCCCTGTACTTAGCTTTTTCGTAACTTGTCTGATACTTGCTTTGGAGCTTTAAAGATCTGGTGAGCTGTGCGGTTCGGAATTTAACCAGTCTATGAACATAAAGGGCAAAGATGATGAGCCATAAAAGGCAGCATACCCCGATGGTTATAGCAATCGGATATTCATTAATGATCCGTTGGAATGTCCAATAACGAAGATATTCGTAAGGCCCCTCTTTTCTGCTCTTCAGGTAACTATCGAGCTCATCAAATTTATTTTGAGCGCTCCAGACGACTTCTTTATTCGTGCTGTTAAGAAGAGCTCGTACCAAGTCATTTGAATTTTGAGTTCCTAAGGCCGAAGACAAATTGACGACTAGGTTTGGTATCACTAAAGGCGCATGCTCTTCCTTCTTCTTTCCCAAAAGCCAGGAATAAGGGCGCAGACAGACGTCGGTTGAATTTCTTAAAAGCGGGATCCATTCGGACTTCGGCAAACCGATCGTGTTCTTTTCCTGCTTAAGGTTCCGCAGCATGGCGGAAACACTTTGAGCATCGGAAAGCTTATTGTTGGCGTCCAGAGGTTCTAAACCGTTTTGTTCCAAGTACCAATTGAAAATCGGGAGCGTCTCCACATCCGGAAGAGAGGGCAGGATGACGTTCTGCTTTTCAAAAGTAAACGGAGCCTGACACAATGAGTTCGGTAATAAAAGCAGTCTTTCAGGGTATTCGGTTTGGCGGTACCCTTCTGCGACGGCTTTGAAGCCGTCGGCATCTACAACACGGGAGAGCGTGGCATCCGTAAGAAGGATCTCGGCATATTTTTTCTTTGCTGCTTCCCTGATTTCTTTTTCATTCATAGGAATGAAAACAACGTTCAGCCCTGCTCCGAAAACTTCTTGAACTGCTTTAATGACGGTGGAAATGGCCTTAGCGAAGTTTTCGTCATCATGAAAACGCTGGATTCCGACCCTTATATTCCAGTCTGTATCTTCGTGGGTTTGAGCTTCGACTAATGGGCTCGATGCAAAAGACAGAGCGATAAAGGCGGAAAGCAGAAATCTTTTAGGGATTCGCATTTGTTCCGTTGAGCAAACTGTTTGCGACTAATGAACCCATGCAGAAAGCTTTGGCAAAACCGCTTCCGGACATGGCATTTTTTCCATGGATTCCTGCGGCAATTTCTCCGATGGCATAAAGTCCGGGTATCGGCTTTTCAAATACATCGAGGACCTGCATTTTTTCATTGATGCAAAGACCGCAATACGTTGTCAGGAGTGCCGAAGTTGCAGGAAGCGCAATAAAAGGCGGTGTCAGCAGTGCGAAAGGTTTTCCGAATTTAAAGGTCAGCGTGTCTCGTCCCAAACTGTCTGTTCCGTTTGGAGCGGTTTCGTTGTACTGCTTGACGGTTCTTTCTAAATTCTCGGGATTGATGCCGCTCTTAACGGCTAAGTCTCTCAGATTATTTGCGCTGAATCCGTGCTTGATGTCTGTAGGATCCGCCATATAGTCTTTTTCCCGAGGGTCGGTGCGGAGTGCTAATTTTCTGGCGCGTTCATCCAGGATGATGAAGGATTTTCCATTGGATTGCTGGAGTGCAGCTTCACCGATTTCTTTATAGGAAGCGTTCTCTCTGACGAAACGGAAACCTTCTTGGTTCACCACAATCCCGCCGGCATAAAAAGAAGAGGATTTCGCGTTTAAATTTTCCGGATATGTTAAGAAACCGTAAGTCGGTTTCACAAATGACATATTGTCGAGATCGGCGCCTAAAGACTGTGCGAGAATGATTCCGTCACCTGTGCAGCCTTCTGCGCATAGTGGTGTGGCTTTTGAAGATGTCGGCGAATACTTTCTCAGCATTCGAACATTTCTTCCGAAACCTCCGGTAGCGAGCACGATGCCGTCCTTGGCTCTGACTTTATATTCACTTCTGCCCTTTTTGATAATGACTGTGTCAACGACACCGGCGGAATTTTTCTCTAGCCTTATAACCGGATTTTCTGTTTCGATCCTGACACCGAGCTTGTCGCATTCGGTGCGATAAACTCGAATGAGGTCTTCGGGGTTAAAAAAATGCGCACGCGGGACAGACATACCGGCATTGGCCATAATGCTTGTCGGACTGACGCCCCTTGCTTCAATCCAGGCTAATTCTTTCGAAGACTGAGCGACAAAGGATTTGACGAGTGCCTCTGAATTGAAGCCCTCTCCGACATCCATCATATCTTTGACAAACAATTCTTCGGAGTCTTCAATCTCGAGTAATTTTTGAAGTTTTGTGCCGCTTGCGGCCCATTAGCCGGAGGCGATTTTGGTTGAACCGCCTATTTCTTTTGTTTTTTCGAGAAGAAGGACCCGTTTTCCGCCTGCCGCCAGGTGAGCAGCTGCCGATAATCCTGCTCCGCCCCCGCCGACGATGATGACATCGTATAGAGCGGAAGTCGGTTCGGATGCAAACGCTTTAGGATGTGCAGAAACAACTGCCAAAGAGGCAAATTTGAGAAGAGTCCTTCTTCCGAATTTCATATTTTGATTAGTCCTTTACTTTTTCTGGGTCATGCTTTCGTAAGCAAGACGTCCGAGAGAAAATGCCTTGGCAAAGCCTGTTCCGGACATGGACGACTGGCCATGGAAGCCGCCGCAAACTTCACCGGCTGCATAAAGACCTTTGATGGGTTCGCCGAAGACATCGAGAACCTGCAGATCTTTATTGACCTTTAAGCCGCAGTATGTGCTGAGCAAGCAAGCTGTTGCAGGAATAATAACAAACGGTGCTTCTGTTAATGCTATGGGTTTTCCATAACCGCCTGCCAGTGTGTTTCTCCCTAAAGAGTCCGTTCCCTTCGGAGCATTGGCGTTGTAGTCGTCAACCGTGGCTCTGAGGGCTTTCGGATCAATGCCTGCTTTCTGAGCAACTTCTTCGATGGTGTTGCCGACGAAACCGAAGTCGGTCTTGCCCTTTTCACCCATGAATCTCGGTTCTCTGGGGTCTTTTGGCAGAGCCTGAACACGAATGGTTTCGTCAAATACCATGAAGCTCTGGCCTTTATCCTGGGCCAATGCAGCTTCACCGATGGTCTTATAAGAATCGTTTTCTCTGATGAAGCGCTTGCCCTTGTTATTGACGATCAGGGCGCCGGCATAGAACACGGAGGATTTATCGGAAACGTGCTTCGGATTCAAAGTAAAGCCGTAAGTCGGTTTGACATAGGCCACGTCAGCAACGTCAGCGCCGTATTCCTGAGCCATCAGGAGACCGTCGCCGGTCGTGCCGCCGCCGGAGATAGCAACTGCATCTTTAGATCCCGGAGAGTATTTCGCCAGGAGCTTGGGGTTTCTGGCAAAACCGCCGGTTGCCAGCAGAACACCGTTCTTGCTGCCGTAGTTCTTAATGTTGCCGTTCTTATCGGAGACGCTGACGCCTGTGATTTCTTTCTTATCGTTATCCCAAAGCAGATGCTCGGCTTTTGCATTCATCACGATCTTGGCGCCCATCTTCTTGGCATATTCGTAATAGAACATCGTGACTTTAGAAGAGTTGTAACGATGAGATCTGGGCACGGACATGCCGGAGTTCACCATCACTTTGATCGGTTTCATGCCGGAAGTCTTAGTCATCCAGTCATGTTCTCTTCCGGAGGCGCTCACAAATGCCTTTACCAGCTCGGGGTCGCAGACACCGTGACCGACTTCCATCATGTCTTTAATGAAGAGTTCTTCGCTGTCGACGATGTTTTCAGCTTTCTGGAAAGGCGTTCCTGCGGCTGCCCACTGTCCGCCGCTGATAGCGGAGGATCCGCCCGGGAAGCTCATTTTTTCGAGAATCAAAACTTTCATGCCGTCTTCTGCTGCGTGGCCGCCTGCGGAAAGACCTGCACCGCCTGCGCCGATAATCACGAGATCATAAACCTCATCGAACTGTTGAGGCTGATCTTTAGGTGTAGCCATTACGGATGCGGCGCCTGCAGAGAACAAACCTGCGATACCACCTTTGATTAATTGTCTGCGAGTACTCATATTTATCTCCTTGGTATGTTTTGCAAACAATGAAAAGTTTTTTGAAGCAAGTCCATGGTATCGATCAGCTACCCTAGGGTGGCCTGGAATTTTTATCTGCCGTAATACGTACTTTCCTTAAGACTCAAGGAAAGAATCGCGAGAAAGAGGCTCAGGAGCCTGAAAGATAAGAATGGCTTTCAAAGCATGCAGAGGTATCAGAGGATTAGAAAGTTATGAGCTTATTAACCATTGGTAGGAAGAGAAACAATTGAGAATGCCGCTCCGGTAACTGCCCTTCTAGATTCGATTGATATTTTTTTTGAATAACTCGTTACATGAGATGAAGACTATCTTCTCTAATAATTACCCAATTTAACCCATCCTTATTTTCTTCTTTTTCAAAAAAAATAGGCCACCTTAGGGTATGCGCTTTCTAAGATGAACTCGTTCCTCAAATCCTCTAGGAGAAATCAAATGAGCACAAGAAGACAACTGATCAAAGGCGAGTTCGCCGGTTAAATAGCTGCCGGCGCTTCCGCAGTGATGGCAACTCCGAAGAACCAGCCCGCAAAATATGACGAAGTTTATGACTTAGTCATCATCGGTGCCGGCGGCCATGCTGCCGAAGCAGGAAAGAAAGTCCTCATCATCGAAAAAATGGGCTTTCCCGGCGGTTCCTCTGCCATCAGCGGCGGTCAGTGGCCGCTGATGGCACCCCCTATCAGAAAGAACGCAACATCAAAGACAACGAAGAATTGTTTGTCAAAGATATGATGGATATCGGCCATCACATTTGCGATCCCGAATTAGTCAAAGCTTTCGTCAGCGCTTCCGGCAGAGAACACGACTGGATGCTTAAGAATTCCGGCATTAAACCTACAACTGTCATGATCAATGCCGGTATGTCGGTTCCGAGATCTCACCAGTACAAGGCTTCTGAAGTCACGATGTTCTACTACAACTACGCTAAGAAGAACGGAGCAAAAATCCTGACAGGCGTGAAGGCAGAACATCTTCTTTGGGACAATGACAAGCAGGAAATCACCGGCGTCAAGGTCACCGATAAGGACGGAAACGTTAAGAATTACGGCAGTAAGAACGGTGTTCTTCTGGCAACCGGCGGTTTTGCAAGAAGCCCTGAACTCTTAGCCCAGTATTCCCCGGGATCCAAGAACGCAGCCGCTATTTCCGGTCTCGGTACAACCGGTGACGGCATCCGTATGGCTCAGGAATACGGCGCTGACGTTGCTGACGTCGCCTATGTCAAACCGACTTACGGCTTTACATTGAATCCTAAACACATCGATGACAAGTCTTCTGTGCTCTACAGCGGCGCCCTTATTGTCAATAACGGCGGAAAACGTTTCATCAGAGAAAACGACTCTTACAAGACAATCGGTGAAGTTGCCCTGGCCCAGAACAAAGCGCAGAGTTTCTTGGTTTTCGATGAACAGATTCGTCTGAATTCTCTCAACAATGACCCGAGAGAAAAGAAATTTATGGCCGAAAAAGGCAAGACGAACTACGGTTTTGTCGGCAATACGATTGAAGAAGTGGCTCAAAAAGCCGGAATCGATCCGAAGGTTCTCAGAAAGACAGTTGATGAATACAACGCAACAGCCGTTATCTGGAAGCTGTACAAACCTGTACATTGCTTCTCAGTTCGCTCTTCGATGAAGCTGAACGGGGAGATTCGTCCACAACACGTGCCTCACCTAAAGTCCTGTCGGTAACGGTATGGTTTAATGATTTCCAACCGACGTGCCGGCCGTCCAGTACTGCTTTCACCCGAGACGGAGACAATCCTTTACGGATCTCCCTATCCCCAAGACGGCCAAGTATGTTTAACGCAGCAACCAAGTCAGCATGTCCGTGGTATCCGCAATGCGAGCACTTAAAGGCATCCCCTTGTCGGTTCTTTTTGTCCGTGCAGTGACACCGGGGGCATTCTCTCGAACTGTGTGCAGGGTTGACTTCGTTTACTTCAATTCCAAATTTCTTTGCTTTATATCTGATCCTCTCCTGTAGGTATCCTCGCATCCAGCCGCTCAGTCGTCGGTTCCATTTCTTTCCAAAATGAACCTTCATACGTGCGCTTAGGTCTTCAACGACTATCTCTTTGATCGGGTTTGTCTTCCGAGTAAACAGAAGATTCAGTTCTCTGTTAACGATGGTCTTAATAACCCCGATATCACGGATGTATCTGGCCCGCTGCTTCTTTCTGCCGAGGTTATGTTTTCGGATTCGCTCTGCCTTAGCGAGATTGTCCTTGCCGGGCTTCTTCAGAAGATTACGGAAGCGCGAGTACATGCGATTTCGGCCTTTAGAGATTGAGGTTTCCCCTTGTCTTAACCTGGAACTTCTTTGTCCATTAAGAGCCCTAATTTTTCATGCATCCTTAGAAAACCTTCCGCTAGCCGATCCTTGTCAATCAGAGGATCTTGCTGGGTAGCAACTAAGTAATCGAATTGCTCAATTCCCTTGTAGGACAAGGTGTCTCGAATCATACCTTTAGTCTGATGTGACAAGTCCTCAAAGAAATTATTAACAATGAAAGAGAGGTCGTAGAGGTCTCTTATCTTATCCCTACCTTGATAAGCCATTGCCTTCATCCGAGCCAAGGCATCAATTCCATAGACCTTTATGCCGCTAATTTGTGTCCAGTCTTTTGAGGCTTCTTCGAGGTCAAGATTTTTATTCCGGTATGAAACTTCAATTTTCAAGGGATGTATGTCATTTCCGTAGTCAATAATGCAGCGTTTTACCGTCTCAGTATCTTTTGCAACTCGAAAATTTACACCGTGGTTCACGCAAAACCGTTTGACTATCTCTTTGATGTCTTGTTTCCGACCATCCAAATCAATATCTTCGGAGAAACGATCTAAACCATAACAAAGAGACAACGCTGTCCCGCCTTTAAGAACGAATTGATCCGTCTGTTTGTTCAAAAACAGTAGAAAGGCTTCAATAAAATTACCATGATTTGTCTGCCAATCTTTTTCTTCATCGGTCATATCCATGCTCCCTCAAGAAGTGCAGCCAAGGCACTCCATATTCTTTTCCAATGAATTCTTTGATTTTTAACCAGCGAGGCGAGTTTTTCAGCAGCAGCAATTTGGAAAAGACTTCAGGCGTATAACTTTCGTTGCAAATCAATTCGTTTTTCATGCCTTGTGCATAACCGAAGGCCCCATCGGCAACAAGGTCAAGAAGCGCTCGGATATGATTGGCGGCCTTGTGGTTCCCTGGATGCCCTGGCACAGAAGAATTGTCTTCAATACCGTAATCTCCGAAAACGGAGTCAGAAGACTCACGAACGGTCAAATTTTTCCATTGAATTCCAGAGGCGTGCCAATCCCCACACGTCTCCAAACTGCATCTCAAATTTAAAGCATGAATTCCAGATATGTATTTCATTTCCATTTCCAAATGCTTCTGCTCTTTGATTTTAAACGTCTCTCGCTTTGTTCTTAAGTATGTTTCCTGCCGTTCAATTTGTACATCAAAATTTTGCGGTTTCGGATCATATCTTTCGGCTTCCAATTCCCACATTAAGCCATTTGATTTTCAGGTCGGTAAAAATATTGTTTTTTCTTCTCCAATTGACCCTCTAAATATTTACTCATTTACATCAGAAAAAGTCGGATCTAGAATTTCGTGCAAAGAAATTCATTAATAACAACCACCAAAAAGGAGAAAAAGTGCAGTTTTTTCGTAGAAGCATGCTTCAAGTAATGGTGTCGGGTGCACTTTGCTCGGCCCTCCCTTCTATCGCTTTCGCACAGACACAAAAGTTAGCACCTGAATATGACGTGATCGTCATCGGTTCAGGATTTGCCGGTCTAGCCGCTGCCATTTCGGCGGCTGAAAACGGAGCAAAAGTTGCCGTTCTGGAAAAAATGCAGGTCGCCGGCGGCAACTCTTCTCGCTCCGGCGGCATGATGGCTATTCCTGGCTCCTCCGTCCAGAAAGAACAAGGCATCGAAGATTCACCGGCTAAGCTCGCTGCCGATATGAAACGCATCGGCTTAGGTTTAGGCGATCCTGAACACATTAAAGTCGTGACAGAACACGCTGCTCCGACATTTGAGTGGACCAAGAAACAAGGCGTTGTTTGGCGCACCGACTTAACCGGCAAAGGCGGACACTCTGCTCGCCGCTGCCTGATTACTGAAGAAGGCACCGGCCAAGGCATCTTGATCCCGTTCATGAAAAAACTCAAGGAACTCGGTGTTCCTGTCTTTACTGGAATGAAGGTCATTCGTTTAGATAAGAATAAAGACGGTCGAGTCATCGGTGTCACGGCTCTTGAAGATTACAAGTTCGGCAAAGAAGATTCCGGCAAATCAGTTGAGATCAAGGCCAAAGACGGTGTGATCCTCGCCTTCGGCGGCTTCTCGGCTGACGTGGGTTATAGAACTCGTCTCGATCCGAAGTTAACCGGCAATCTGAAAACGACGAATCAACCGGGCGCTACAGCTGAATTGATGCGTGAAGCCAGCCGAATCGGAGCCAATATCATCCAGGCCGACTGGATTCAGTTCCTGCCGAACACTTCGCCGGACGAAGAAGGCATGGGTATGGGCTCGCATTTTGCCAGCGTCGGCGGCTCTCTGTACGGTTTATGGATCAACACCAAGACCGGCAAGCGTTTCACCGACGAATTCGGTGATCGCAAAACGACCACCGATGCTATTTTCAAAGTGCTGGATGCCGGCGGAAAGACAATCTCGGTTACGGACTCTGTCGGCGTTGCCTCTTTCAGCAAAGTGCGTCCCGGCGCCATGGATATCTTGAGAAAGAACGGTGCGGTTAAGGAATACGCAACTCTCGATGACTTGGCCAAGGCCTACGGTATCAGTCCCGACGCTCTCAAACAGACCTTTGCCGAATTCAACAAGGCCATCGAAAGCGGAAAAGATACGGAATTCGGACGCAAACTCGATAAGGACATCAAGCCTTTGATGCATGCGCCCTACTACGTCTCTGAAATGAGCCCGAAGATTCATCACACGATGGGCGGTATCGCAACAGATACTTCGACTCGCGTCTTGTCGGTTGTTGACGACAAACCGATCCCCGGACTTTATGCGGCCGGCGAATGCACGGGCGGCATCCACGGCGCTGTCAGAATCGGAGCAAATGCTGTTATGGACTGCTTGGTCAACGGCAAATTAGCCGGCGAAACCGTGATGAAAGACGCTAAAAAATAATATTAGCTATTAATAATTAGAGGGCTGCCGTAGAAAAACTCCGGCAGCTTAATTTTTTTCTTTTGCTAAAGGGCGCGGTTTGGCTGCAGTTGGTTTTTCCGGAGGTTCGCGGAAGAGCGCCATGATATGCCTCATCGAAAGAATGGGATGCTTGAGCAGCAGCTTCGGACCGGAAAAAGCCATAATTTCTTTGGCCCTCTCCTTGTATCCTTTCCCATAGCAGTGGATATTGCATTTTGCGCAGACGGGCTTCTTCTCTCCGAACGGACAGCAAGCCAGTCTTTTCACGGAATATAAATAGAACTCCTCGCATTCAGGACAGAGCCCTTCTTTGGTGTTGTGATGAGCGTGGCAGTAAATCTCGGTCATGATGCGAATCGTCTCAACATCCTTAGCGATATAAGGAAGTTTGAGCTGCTGTTCGCGTTTTTCGCTGAGATTTAACTTTTTAAGTTCATATTCCAACATCTGACACTCACCAAAATACAAGGAGAAATACAGAATCTTCAGGTCGAGCTTAGGAGCGACCGCTTAAAATTTTATTAAGTGTTGAGAATGATTTGCATTTGAAAAAGTTTCAGAATGTTATTTCTTAGATTAATCAGCAAACATTCAGGCATTCAAAGCACAATACGATTATTCGACTGAAAGGAAGCACGTTTGTATGACCGAAAGAATCTCAGAAAAACCCGGCCCGGCTCCGACATCCGAGAAGGAACTTCCGTAACTCATTGGGGAGTTGTGGAGACGATCGTTGTAGACGGAAAGATTTCTAAACTTGAACCGGTTCCGGAGGACTGGCACCCTTCTTCGAATTTAAATGCTCTGGCGGAGCTGCCTTATGCACCTTCTCGGATTCGTTATCCGATGGTGCGCGAAAGTTACCTTAAAGAAAGGATAGCCTCAAGAGATCGCCGCGGAGAGGGTAAATGGATTCGTGTTTCTTGGGACGAAGCGCTTGATCTGATTGCCTCCGAACTTAAACGTGTTTATTCGGAGTACGGCCCGAGCGCTATTTTTGGTCAGTCTTACGGATGGAAGTCTCCCGGTACCGTAAATTCGGCCAGCATCCTTCAGAGACGGCTGCTGAGTCTTTGCGGCGGTTATGTTTCGGGCGTCAATTCTTATTCCACTGCCGCGATCGGAACCATACTCCCTTATGTTATAGGAACAGGCGATCCTCAGTCGACGGATTGGAATGTTGTTCTTAAAAACAGCAAACGTATTGTGCTTTGGGGCGCGGATCCGATTGTGACGAATGACATCGACTGGTCCACGACACTGCATAACTACTTTCCTTATTTAGAGAAACTTAAAGATTCCGATATCAAAACCATCGACATCAATCCTGCCAGAACGGAAACCGGAGAATTTTTAGGCAGTGAATGGATTGCACCTAAGCCCGGAACAGACTGCGCCTTAATGTTAGGCATGATGTATGAACTCGAAAGTTCTGGCAAAACAGATAAGAATTTCCTTAAAAACTGTACATCCGGTTTCGAGGTCTTCCGAGACTACCTTCTCGGGAAGTCTGACGGAACTCCTAAAACACCTGAATGGGCCTCTGACATTACCGGAATCCCTGCGGACAAAATTCGTGCCTTGACGCATGAGTTGGCCGACAACCGCACCATGATCATGATGGGCTGGGGCATTCAAAGAATTCAGTACGGCGAGCAGCCGCATTGGATGGCCTTTACTCTGGTAAGTATGCTGGGCCAAATCGGTTTGCCGGGCGGAGGCGTGGGCACGAATTATCACTATTCTTCCGGCGGCTGCCCTTTCCATATCGGCCCGATGATCAGAGGCTTAGCATCTCGAGTAGAACCTGTGCTTCCGAGATTAAAGCCTTGGAAAGGAAGTGCTTATATTCCGGTTATGCGGTTTGCGGATTGTTTCCTGAATCCGGGAAAGACGATCGAGCATAATGGTAAAAGACTTACTTATCCTGACATTCGTATGGTGATGTGGACGGGTGGTAATCCTTTTGCGCATCAACCGGAAACGAATCGCCTTCTCTCTGCTTGGAAAAAACCGGAAACCATCGTCGTCACCGATTGCTTTATGACGGCTACCGCTCGTCATGCGGATATTGTGCTTCCGGCACAAACCGTGTTTGAGCACAACGACATCTGTCCGATCGGCACTTACACGAACGACGGCATAGCAGCAAACCACGCAATGATTGCGCCGATTGGTGAATCTCGTTCCGATTACCGGATTTATTCAGAATTGGCTCGTCGTATGGGAGTGGAGCACGAATTTACTCTTGGTCTAGATGAGATCGGATGGATTCAGGCGATCTACCAAGAAGCAAAGAATCGAGGCTTAAGCTCCGGAATCCAACTCCCTACCTTCGAAGAGTTCTGGTCAAAGGGCATCGTTTTTTATCCGGAAGATGAAACGAGCAAGGAGTTCGTAGCTTTTGAGGAATTTAGAAAAGATCCTGCAAACCATCCTCTTAGGACCGAGAGCGGCAAAATCCAAATCTTTAGTCCTAGGATCGCAAGTTACGGTTATGACGACTGCCGCGGATATCCGAGTTATTTTGAGCCGAGCGAATCTTTAAACAATAAGAAGAAGTATCCGCTGGCCTACATGTCTGGCAAAAGCGCTCACAGACTTCATAGTCAGTTAGACGGAACAACACATACAGCCTCGCATAACATCGGAGATCGAGAGCCGATATGGATTCATCCCGATAACGCTGCCGAGAGAGGAATTCAAACCGGTGATGTCGTTCTTGTTCGCAACGATCGTGGAAACGTTCTCGCCGGCGCCGTTGTTACCGATAAGGTCAGAAAAGATGTTGTTCTTATTCGTCACGGCGGCTGGTTTGAGCCGCAAAAACAAGCAGACGGCTCAACTCTGGATGTTCATGGCAACGCGAACACTTTGACCATGGATGTACCGACTTCGAAGCTTGCATGCGGCAACGTCGCCTCCTCAGGACTCGTCGAAGTAGAAAAATTCCAAGGCGTTCTGCCTACCGTCAAGATTAGAGAAGAGACTGTGCCTCAGCCTAAAGCATGACAATCTTTGTCCGATTTTCTTAATTAGATAATCAAGTGCCTGCGCCGAACTAAAACCGCGCAGGCTTTGTGTTTGTAGGAGTATTCTTATTTCTAACTCAAACAAACTATAAAAATAAGGATCGGTCATGGCTTTCTTTAGCAAGAATATCGACATGCTTAACGGAACCATCTGGGACAAGATGGTTGTCTTCGCAATCCCCCTAGCCCTGACCGGCGTACTTCAGCAGCTTTACAACCTTGCAGACGTTGCCGTTCTCGGACATTTTGTATCTAACGAAGCCGTTGCTGCCGTCGGTACTAATGTTCCGATTGTCGGTCTTATTGTCGCCTTCTGTATCGGTCTATCCATCGGCGCAAACGTTGTGGTTGCTCGGTATTTGGGCATGCGCAAATATGATGACGCGTCCAAGGCAGTCCACACGGCTTTTGCCACGGCTGTGATATTCGGCGTCATCGCTATGGTGATTGGAGAGCTTTGCTCCTCCATTTTGATGGTATGGATGCAGGTTCCTCCTAACGTTGTACGCCATTCAGAGATTTATCTTCAGATGTACTTGCTGGGGATGCCCTTCATTTCCATCTATAACTTCTTGTCTGCCGTCATGAGAAGCCAGGGCGACACCCAGACACCTCTGTGGGCCCTTTGTATCGCCAGCGTCTTTAACGCTCTGGGAGATTTATTTGTCGTTACCGTTGTCGACTGGGGTATCGGCGGCGTGGCATTGATGACGGCGTTAGCCAATCTGTTGGCATCCGGCATCCTTGTTTACAGGCTCATGCGCACAGACGGACCGCTCCGTCTTTATCCCAAACGCCTCTTCAAGATGGATAAGAAGGCCCTGCGCTCCATGATCAAAATCGGCTGGCCAGCCGGTTTGCAGAGTTCGGTTTTCTCCCTTTCTAACTTAATTATTCAGAGCGCCATCAACTCGTTGGGCGCTGATGTAATGGCGGCCTCCGTTGCAGCTTTCACGATCGAAATTAACTGCTACTGTGTGATTAACGGTTTTGGCCTGGCAGCAACGACGTTTATTAGTCAGAACTACGGCGCCGGCAATCTGGAGCGCTGCAAACGAATTACTCGCGTCAACATGGCTTTGAATATCGGCATCACGGTGGTGTTGAGCGTTCTGATCTATGGCTTCGGCCGATATTTGCTTGGTTTCTTCACACAATCCGAAGAGATTATTTCTTTGGGTATGATTCGACTGCTCTGGGTCGTGATTCCCGAACCCTTGAACTCCGTTATGGAAGTTCTTTCCGACTCAATGCGCGGTTACGGTTATTCCCTGCCGCCTGCCATTATCACAGTAGTGGTCATTTGTACCATCCGAATCGTTTGGGTGTATTCGGTGTTCGCGGCTAAGCCGACCTATGAAATTTTGATGATGGTCTACCCGCTCAGTTGGCTCGTGACTTCGATCTGCCTGACGTTCCTCTACTTCAGATTCATGAAGCAGCTCCCGGCGAAGCGCTGCAGAACGGCCGTGAAAAAATAGTGTCGGAGGGATAATCCTGCATCTAAATTTTTCAACATGTTCTATAAAAACGTTATGAAACCGTTAATGACTGATAAGCCGGTCGGCATAAAAAATGTTCTTCTTGTTGGTAACTCTTTCATGTTCTATAACTGCGGTGTTAACGGAATGATAAACGGTTTTGCAAAAGCAAAACACCGAGATCTCGCCATCACGCTTGTCGGTATCGGAGGCGCTAGCCTGTATTGGCACGACGTGAAGAGTTATTTGCGACCGAATGCTCTAAGAAGCTACAAAATCGCGAGCGACGGTACGAACAAAGTAACGTTCTTGGATTATCCAGACGGAAAGATCTTTGATGCCGTTGTTTTAGAAGATTCGAGTCAAGGGCCGATTCATTCGGAGCTAAAAGAGCTTTTTCGGGAGTCGGCTAGGAAACATTGTCAGGATATTCGTGAAGCCGGCGCCAGACCGTTTTTTATGATGACCTGGGCCTACAAAGACAAACCTGAGATGACCAGTCTTTTAGCCGATGCAACGATTGAAGTGGCTAACGAAAATTCTGCTTCCGTCATACCCTGTGGCATGGCATTTGAACGATCTTCGAAAGATTTTCCCGAGATTGAGCTCATTCGATCTGATAACAGACATCCGACGGTAGCCGGAACTTATTTAGAGGCAGCGGTGTTCTTTGCTTCCTTGACAGGAATCACACCGACGGATTGCGATTTCTACGGACGTTTTGACGATTTGATTGTGGTTCCGGAAACCGGTAAAAAATTACAGCGTATTGCTTGGAACACTGTGCGCGATTTCAACTCCTGGTGAATCAAAAAATAAAGTTTTTCGGGAAAACACCCATAGCCTGATCCTGCATAAACTCTCTTCGAATACATCCCACGGGATGTATTTAACCGCCTTTGATCTGTTTTTGATCCTCTTGAAAAAGTCAACAATGACTTTATTGATCGAATCTCAATTCAATCTGTTTCGGAGGAAATATGAAAAGAAGAACCATGATTCAATCCGGCATCGGCGGTTTGGCTGCTGCCTTCTCTGCCTCTGCCTTTGCCAGCACAAAATTGAAAGGCAATGAAAAGATGATGCCGGTCGACACCCTGAACCACGAACCCGGCTGGGACAAAGAACCCGTCGAAGTCTTGGAAATCAAGGGCGTCAGAATCGGTGAAGGCCGTCCTAAGATCATTGCTTCCACGACTGCTAAGACGCCCGAAGCTTTCATCGCGTTGGTTAAGGACTACAACAGTCGTCCTGAACTTCAGATGATCGAGCTCCGCCCTGACTACATCGGTGAAATTTCCGGTAAAGAATTTGCCAAGCTCACTAAGCAGGTCTATGAAATCGTCAAGAACAAACCGATTCTCATGACCTTCCGAGACAAGACCGAAGGCGGCGGCAGACACGTTTCCGACGAATACTACAGAGACTTCTATTTTGACGTTCTCGACAATGGCAAGATTGACCTTATCGACATCGAAATGTTCCGCAACGCCGATATCTGCAAGCAGATCGTGAAAAAAGCCAAAGAAAAAGGCGTCAAAGTTGTGATGAGCGACCACGAATTCGGATGGACTCCCTCTGAAGCTGAAATCATTCGTCGTCTTCTCCTTCAGGAACAATTAGGCTCCGACATTCTGAAGATTGCTGTAATGGCCCACAACACCGGTGACGCACTCAACCTGATGAACGCAACTTGGAAGACACGCAATTACTTCTCCCGCAAACCGATGCTCACAATGGCTATGGGTAAAGATGGCGTCTTAAGCCGCATGACCGGTGAATTCACAGGTTCCGACATCACTTTCTGCATGGTTGGCGGCAAACCTTCCGCTCCGGGCCAGATCCCTAGTGAAGAAGCCGAACAGATCCTGAATTCCATTCACAAGGCCATGTACCCGGCTCAATAATTCTTAAGAGAACCTCCTCTCAAGGAACAAACATGCTGAATAAATTAGTATTTCTCTCCGCATTGAGCGTTGTTGCACTCTCTGGGGCAGCCCAGGCAGCAACGTTCAATCCGGGAACTTACACAGCCGTTTCGAAAGGCAACGGCGGTGAAGTTCCGGTCACGGTGACCTTTACCAAGAATGCGATCGAATCCGTCAAGATCGGTGCAAACAAAGAAACACCGGGAATCGGTTCTATTGCCATCGAAAAACTTCCTAAAGCAATCGTTGATAGCCAAAGTCTGGCTCTGAACGGTGTGAGCGGCGCCTCCATCACAAGTCACGCAATCCTCGCAGCTGTTGCTGCCTGCGTGAAACAAGCCGGCGGCAATGTTGACGAACTTTCCAAAGCCAAAGCACAGAAAGCTGTCGTCAAAAATGAAACTTTGAATGCTGACATCGCAGTCGTCGGCGCCGGTGCTGCTGGTCAGACTGCCACTATCCGTGCAAGCCAGCTCGGCAAGAAAGTCATTCTGATTGAAAAGATGCCTTTTGCTGGGGGCGCTGCAGCGGTTAACGGCGGCACGGTTGTGATTCAGGGTTCTAAGATCCAGAAAGAAGCCGGTGTTAAAGATGACTCTCCTGCCATCATGACCGAGGACTACATCAAAAACGGCCACAATCTGAACGACCGCAGAATGCTTGAGCTTTACGTCAACAACGTCGGCCCCATGGTTGATTGGGCAACGACCGAAGGCGGAATGCAACTAAATACAAAAGCAGGCTTCACCAATGAAGCTGAACACAGCAAACCTCGCGTCATGCGTTGGGTTGACGGTGCTCAGGGTGCAACTCGTAACTTCAAAGCTTCTGTTGAAAAATCCGGCGCGAAAGTTCTTTTAGCTACTCCGGCGAAAGAACTCATCGTTGACAATGGCCGCGTGGTCGGTGTCAAAGCGGAAGGCGAAAACGGCATCCACTACACCATTAAGGCTCCTGTGGTTATCTTGACGACAGGTGGTTTCGGTGCCAATAAGTCGATGCTTGCCGGCAGCCTTAAGAACTCTCTCTACTATGGTGTAAAGAGTTCCAACGGCGAAGGCCACCAAATGGCGATGAAGATCGGTGCCAAGACTCAGATGATGGATCTGGGCAAGATCTACCCGAACGGCATGGAAGTCGCTCCCGGAATTGCTAAGTCCACCATTTGGTCTAACAAGGCAGCCTTTGAGGACCACAGCGGCATTATGGTCAACAAAGCCGGTAAGCGCGTCATCAGCGAGCTCGAAACGAACCACAATATTAAGAATGAAGAAGTTAAACAAGGCGGCAAGCTCTTCATCCTGATGGATCAGCCCTCTTACGATGCTTTCCTGACCAAACTTTCCATTACCGGCATCAGCAAAGGTGACATGGACAAGTGGCTCGCCCAGGACGGCAAAGGCTATCCGATCGTTGTTAAAGCTGACAGCATTCCTGCCGTCGCTAAGAAAGCCGGTGTTGACGGCGCAGAACTTCTCAAGACAGTTGCTCGTTACAACGGTTTCGTGAAAGCCGGCAAAGACGCAGACTTCAATCGTCCGGCCAAGTTCATGAAAGAAGTCATTGCTGATAAAGGACCTTACTACATCGTTGAACAACAGCCTCGTTTTGCTACAACGATGGGCGGTGTGGTCACTGACATGAACCTCAATGTTTTGGATAAGAACAACAAGCCGATAAAAGGTTTGTTTGCAGCCGGTGAACTCGTCGGCGGCGCTATGGGCGATGACTCGCCTCCCGGAGGCAACATGGCCTGGGCTATGACCAGCGGTAAGTTAGCTGCCGAACGTGCCGTCCAGTCACTGAACAAGTAAGATTAAGTTCTAAGAACCTTGATCCACAATTCCGAAGGGAGACTAAAAAGCCTCCTTTCGGATTTTGCCTATGAATCTCAAGAAACTACTGAGTACTTTTCTATGGGTTCTGATCCTTGTGATCAGCGTCCCTTGCTTAGCTTATGAAGGTTTAACCGTCAAAATCGGATACGCGCAGGGGCTTGAGCTTTACCATCAATCTTCAATATTGAAAGAAACTCTGGAGTATCTCCAGAAAAAGATTCCAAATTATCGGTTTGAGTTATTGCCGATATCCTCCGTAGATACTCAGGAAGACATTAAGAAAGAAAAGATAGATTTTCTAATCGCGCCAAGTAATTTCTTTGTAGAACTCTCAGGAGGCATTCCCTTCACGCACCTAGCAACTCGGATTTTCGACGGTACAAAAGATCCAGCAAAAACCGTCGGAAGTACATTCGTTGTTCGTGCCGAGCGAAATGATATTCAAAGTATCAAAGATTTAAGAGGTAAAAATTGCGCAGCCTCCCTTCCCGATTCCTTGGGGGGCTGGCTTGCCGCTCTCGGGGAAATTAAGGAGCACGGATTCGATCCGGACAACTTCTTTAAAACAAAAAACTTTACACAGTTCCAGGTACCTGATGTACTAAATTCAGTCCTTAGCGGATCTTCCGATGTCGGCATTCTTTCGACATGCATTTTGGAAGAGGCGGAGGCTTTAGGGATGATCGAAAAAGGCAGCCTTCGTGTGATTAACAAAAAGACGGATGACTTATCTCCAATTCATTGTGCGAGATCTACCCAGCTTTACTCCGACATGTCTTTCGTCAGCCTTCAAGGTGTTCCGGAGCCTTTAGTTAGAGAAGTGACTGTTGCCCTTCTTTCTATGCCGGTTTTTGATCATTCACGTTGGTCTGTAGAGAATGATCAGTATTCCATCCGTAAACTTCTCCGGGAGCTCCGGCTCGGACCCTACTCATACCTCAGAGATAACTCATTAACCGGATTGGCAAAACGGTATAAAACCGAAATCATCGCCTTTGTCGGTATCTTGCTTTTTCTTATCTTCAACGAGTTTAATTTACGTCGTTTAGTTAACAAACGAACTCGCCAGCTCTCCGATGCTTTAAAAGCAAAAGAGGAAGCTGATAGAGAAGCGGCAGAAGAGCGCAAAAAGTTCGCAACACTGGAAAAAAAAGGAATTATTGCCCAGTTGGGCACGATTATTGCGCACGAGGCCAAGCAGCCAATCGCAACTCTGACGAATTACTTACAGATTTTCAAGATGTATTTGGATAGAAAAAACGATAACGACGCTTTTTCCAAAGATGTTTTTGAAAATATGGAAAACCAGGTTTCTCGCTTGAATACTTTGGTGAATTCCGTTAGGAATTTCGCAAAACAAAAGCAGAATCCTCAGGTTAAAACCGACCTTGTTCTCATCACGCAAAAAGCAATAAGGAACTTGGAGGCAACAGAGCCGGATATAGAAAAAGTAAAAATTTCATTTAACTCAAAGCTTAAGACAGCCCTTGTTCTGGCAGATCCGTTTTCGTTAGAACTACTGATACTTAATCTCCTGAGAAATGGGGCCCAGGAAGCCGGCTCAAACACAGCAAAAGGAAGTCCGATTCTGAAAGTAGAACTCTCCTTATCAAACGATAACAAGAGCTTTATTCTGTTAGTAGAAAATTCGGGGAAACTCATGACTGACAAGGATTTATCGAGATTGGTATCTTTAGGAGAAAGCGTCAAGCCGGACGGCCTCGGCCTAGGTTTGTCGATCATTAGAGGCATTGCCGATCTTCATGGGGCCGATTTGGGTTTCACCGGACGAGATAAAGGCGGTGTCATCGCCTCATTAAGAATCGATCAGCTGCATGTCTAAGGAGGAAACGTGTCCGAATTTTTAGATACCCCCGAACTTCAGGACAAAGTCATTGTTCGCCTCGTCGACGATGACAAGGATTTTCTTCGTTCTATGAAGTTAATGCTGGAAATGATGGGCTGGAAGGTTCGAGATTTTTCTCTTGCTCAGGATTTCCTACAAGAAGAAAACTTCAAGGTTCCCGGATGCATCGTGCTAGATATGCGGATGCCTGGGATGACCGGTTTAGAACTTCAAAGGCAACTTATTAATGATAAAGAGAAAGCTCTTCCCATTATCTTTCTTACCGGCCACGGTGACGTTGAATCAGCAGTGCATACATTAAAAAGAGGTGCCTTTGATTTTCTCCAAAAACCGGTGAATCCACTGAAATTCAATAAGACTATCGAAGAAGCATGTCGATTAAGTCTGGATAATTTCGGAGCATCTCTCGAAGATCGAGAAGTAATAAAAGCTTTCAAATCTCTGACGCCTAGAGAAAAAGAAATCTTTGAGCTCGCGGCCGGAGGTAAATCCAATAAAGAGATTGCTGCGGAATTGGATATTGCTGTGGCGACCGTAAAGATGCACCGGGCCAATGCTTTTGAGAAAATGTCCGTGCACTCCTCTATAGAGGCCCTTCATAAGCTGAATGCAGTAAAAGATAAGGATCGTTGATGCTGTCCAGGAGAAACCTTCTTGCTTCTATGCTTCTTTCCGGCATACCCGCTTTTGCTTCCGAAGTAAAAGATTGGGATGTCATTGTTGTCGGAACGGGAGTCGCAGGTCTCGCAGCAGCTTGCTCTGCATTAGAGGCCGGCGCCGGAAATGTTCTCATTCTTGAAAAATCTCCTGTTGTCGGAGGTCATTCCATCTTATCGACCGGCTACGTTGCTGCTGTGGACAAGCCGAGACAGCAAAGAGCCGGCATTGAAGATTCTCCTTCTCTTATGCTCCAAAACATGCTTGAGGTCGGCGGTTACCTGAATGATGTAGAGCTTGCAAAAATCGTTTGTGAGAATTCCGAAGATACCGTTTATTGGTTAGAAAAGATGGGTGTTAAGTGGGACGGTAATATATATCAAACTGTCGCCGGTCTTCATCCTCGCAGCCATATAACGAATTTTGTGCGAGCCGGATACGACTATGTGATGGCGTTGCTCTCCTCGGCAAAACGAATGGGCGCCAAATTGGCGTTGAACACAAAAGCTTTAGACCTAATAGAAAAGGACGAGAGAGTTATCGGAATTCGCGTTCAAAACCCCGATGGTTCAATAACCGATCTCTTTGCAAAAGCAGTTATCCTTGCTACAGGCGGCTTCACCGCCAATGTCGAATTAAGGAGCAAATTTGATCCGAGATTAGGGTCTGAATTCCCGACGACGGCAAATCCGAATCGAAAATCCTTTGACGGTGCCACCGGGGACGGTCTGATAATGGCTCAGAAATTAGGCGCCGCAACCAAGGATGCGGAATTCCTTCAGCTCATACCTTTCTGGGGCGGCCGTCTTCTTGATTATGTAGGCGCAGACATTTACGTCAACAACCAAGGGTTCCGTTTTGTAAATGAAGCGGCTTCCTGGCGAGATGTTTCCAACGCGATTTTGGAACAGGACAAGCGGGAAATGTGGGCTATTACAGATTCCCAATCTAAAAAAGGAGCCAGCCTTGGTGTGAAATTAATGAACGGTACTGTAAAAAAGGCTTCTACGATTAAAGAAATGGCAAAAGCTATGGGCGTTCCTATACAAAACTTAGAAGAAACAATTCGAAGCTACAACAAGTTTTCTGCCGAAGGAATGGATCCGATTTTTGGCAAAAAGGTTTTTACTCAACAAATTAATCAACCGCCTTTTTATTTCGGCAAAGAAAAACTGGCTGTCCATTTTTGCTGCGGTGGAATCAAGTTAAATAAAAATGCTGAAGTTGTGAAACTTGATGGTTCAATTATTCCCGGATTGTATGTTTGCGGTGAAGCATCAGGCGGTCCTCATGGACATGATCGGTTAGGCGGTGTTGCATTAACTTCTGCCTTTGTTTTTGGAAGGATTGCGGGACGTAATGCAGTGACGATGTAAGTTTAACTTTTGAGTCGTTGAGGTAATTTTTAGCTGCACGTTGCTTGGCCCCGCTCTCCCATTCGACAAATTATTCGTCGGACTAAATAGATTTAGATTTCTTTAACTTATCCTTAATTCAGCTAACGCTTCTTTTGACTATTTCTTCGTGAATTTAATCTGAGCTTGCTTTCGTGATCAATTGTCTTACTGTCCTTCGCCATAAAGCAAATTTATCCGAATACCTTATTTTCGGTTATCAAAAATGACGAAAGGCTTAAAAACTTTGACCATGAATGAAGGGAAAACCGATAGTGGTATGAGTTTTCCCAATCAATCTCATTACATAACTTTTAACCCACGGAGGAGAAGCAAGTCTTTTCGATTGCTTCGACAAATATGGTCACCTTAATAGAACTTGCAATCGTATTCCTGGCGATTTTCATGGGCGTGCGGCATGGCGGATTGGCCCTCGGTTTTTGGGGCGGTCTCGGCTTAATCGTCTTAGCTGTAGTTTTCGGCGTCTTCCCGACGGCGCCCCCGATCGACGTTATGCTGATCATCTTGGCCGTCTGCACGGCCGCCTCCTGCATGGAAGCTGTCGGCGGCTTGGACATTCTCGTTAGATTCGCAGCAAAAATCATTCGTGCCAAACCTAAGATGGTCGGAGTGGTTGCTCCGGTCGTCAGCTTTTTCCTGACATTCTTCGCCGGTACAGGTAACGCTGTTTATGCTCTTCTTCCTGTCGTTTATGAAGTTTCCTATAACGCGGGTGTTCGTCCTGAACCCGCAATGGCCGGAACGGCAGTCGCCGGTCAGGTTGGTATTACAGCCAGCCCGATTGCCGCTGCTATGGCTGCGATGATCGGCTTGTTTGCACAAAACGGTCACGGCGATATCGGATTGGGTCAGATTCTTATGATCACATTCCCGGCCTGTTTGATCGGTGTCATCCTCGGATCTATAATTTGTGTATTCTTCGGCAAAGATCTCAAGAATGATCCGGCTTATCAAGCTCGTCTTAAGGCCGGCCTCGTTCTTCCTCCCGAAAAGCTTTCCGACAGAAAACTTCCTCCTCAGGCTGCTTGGTCCGTGCTTATTTTCTTCGGTGCTATCGTTGTCATCGTTTTAGCCGGCTTCTTCCCGAATCTCAGAGTTTTGCCTGGTGGAACAAAGGCTGTCGGTATGGCTCTTGTCATTGAAGCCGTTATGCTTGCTGCAGGCGCCTTTATGATGCTTTTCTGCAAACCCGACGTTAAGAAAATCGTCAAGAGCCCTGTAATGGAAGCCTGCGTTGTTTCTATCACTTGCGTTTTCGGTGTGGCATGGATGTCCGACTCTTTTATTGCTGCCAATAAAGACGTATTCATGCAGGTTGCCGGTTCTTTGGCTCAGGTAGCTCCGTGGCTCTTCACATTCATTTTGGCCGGTATGTCAGCTCTTCTGGCCAGCCAGGGCGCTACAACTCGTGCCATTATGCCTTTAGGTTTTGCTTTGGGTATTAACCCCTGGTATCTTATCGCTATGTTCCCGGCCGTTAACTGCCTGTTTATTCTTCCGACAACAGGTCCGGCTCTGGCTGCAGTGGGTATGGACCGTTCAGGTACGACTTACATCGGCAAGTACATTCTCAACCATTCATTCCAACTCCCCGGTCTTGTGATGGTTGCAATCTCCGTCGTGACTGCCTTTGGACTTGTCAGCTTTTTCGCTTAACAATAACAGTTTTTTCTGAATAAGTTGAACGGCTGCCTTCTCATTCGAGAAAGCAGCCGTTTCACTGTGCTTGAATCAAAAAACTCCGTCCGAAAACTTCTATAAGTAAAGGATTTCTAGGAGATGTCTATTCGAGTTCTATGAATTGCAAAAGCTCCGGGCGTACCTTTTTCATCTCCGGAAAGATTTCTTTCTCAAATATTTTGCGCGTCTTTTTCAGGATCTTATTAGCTAAAACAGTGAAGGCCTGTTCTTGGTAAACAACAAAGTACCGACGAGTAGCTTCGATTGAAAGCGGTAAAAAATCCACGTCTTCTAACTTACGGTTGACCATCCACAAACTTAGAGGAGGAAGAATTGTCCAGCCTTTTCCTCGAGCAACCAACTCCATCATGGTAAAATTCGTATCTACTTCGATTCTGCGCTGATCAATAAAGTGCAGAGAACGATAAATTCTTTCTGACTGCACGAAGTCAAACGTCTCTTTTCCAAAACGGAGGTAAGGAAGACTTTCAACCGCAGCAACAAGGTCTTGATTACAAGAAATGTTCCTCTGTTTAGTAAGGCTCCTTGGCAAGACAAAGAGGAATCGTTCTGTCAAGAAGTGTAAAGCCTGGAAGTGAGGAACGTCTTCGATAGAATCGGAAGAAAGTCCGATATCGACAGCTCTGTGCTTAAGAAGATCTGTTACCTTAGGCGTGCTTCCCGTACAAGCAGAAATATTCTCTGTCTCATTTAATAAGTAATCTATAAGAGAGGGACAGACGCAGGCGCTCATGCAATCGGAAGCTCCTAACCTTAAATCCGGTTTCTCATTTTCAAGGGAAAACTGAATAGAACGGGTAAGATCATCTAACTGCTCAAGAATCAAAAAGGATCGATTCCAAAGTAGCCGTCCGGCCGTTGTTAACTGAATCGGCCTCCTATCTCGGTCAAATACCGGAGAACCTAATGAATTTTCAATTTTCTTGATCGCAGCAGAAACCGCAGGTTGACTGATGCCAAGAGCAGCAGCGGCCCTCGTCATGTTGCAGTCTTTTGCGGTTTCGATGAATATCCTCAACGAGGTTAAGTCAAGGTTTCCTTCTCTGTTCATTATTAACATTCCAAAGATATTCAGTGAGAAATAATAACCCCATGATGATCTTTAACGCTAAATTCTTCGGAAAATTCTTCGTATAAATCAGATTTATATCTGGCCATTAGAGTTGTTAATTGAGGTTTTCAAAGAAATATGCTTTGGCTATAGTCCGCTCTAATATTGGATAAAAATATGCTCATAGGTATTTCTTTCGGTCTTGCTGCTTGTGTGCTGTGGGGCTTTACATATCTCTTACCCCTTCTGCTTCCTGACTATCCCACAACTTATATTTCGGTAGCCAGGGGTATTGTAATGGGCGTTACCGCTCTTGCGGGTTTAGCCCTGCAGAGGCAGTATTTAAAACAGGTAAATCTGAAAGATTGGAATACAGCTTTCTGGCTCACCTTAATAGGCAATCTGATTCAGCCTTGGTGTCTGTTTTCCGCGGTGCAGTATGCTGGTGTGGCCTTAGCAGCTACTTTTTTCGGTTTAATTCCGGTTTTAGTTGCTCTAATTGCGAATGAAAGAGACAAGCGGAAGGGGAAAAAGTACTTGCCGCTTTCAAAACTCATCCTCCCGCTGTCTGTCATTTTCATCGGACTGATTTTGGCCAATTTCGAGGGCCTCATCAATGTCCTGGAAGACTATAAGTCAAACCCCAATTTTCTTATCGGCGTGATTTACTCCGTACTCTCGACAGCGATGTGGACCTGGTATCCGATTCGCAATGCAGACTGGCTGCTTGACCATCCTAAAATCAGTCCTGTCTTCTTTACCAGTATGCAATGCAGTCTGCTGCTTCCGTTCGGAATCGTTCTATACGTTGCTCTTTGGCTGTTTTCAAGAGATCTCAAGGAATTTTTCGGTCCTTCGCCTTTCGCCTTTATCGGATGGTCCCTTTTTGCCGGTGTGGTTTGCTCTTTCGGCGCAACTGCCTTATGGAATGCTATGAGTCAGAAAGTACCGACCGCCGTTGCAGGACCTATGCTGGTCTTTGAAACCATTTTCTCTGTTACCTGGGGATGTGTTTACGCCCGAGCCTTTCCTACCGCAACCCTTTTTATTGGAATGGTATTGCTCGTGAGCGGTGTAGTTTATACGTTGATGTTGTTTAACTCACTTAACGAACCTGTCGTCAGTGAAGCTGAAAGCAGCGCCGGCGGAATGTGATCTATTTAAAGTTTTGTGATTCGACTTAACTATTTGATTAAAGATTCAAACCTGAGAGTTCTGAATGCAATATCAAATCATCAAAAGAGAAGATTTTATTGTCCACCGATGGTCCGGAGGAACAACGTCTGAAATCTTTCTTTTTCCTCCTTCTTCCTGTTGGGAGAAGAAAGACTTTCAAATTAGGATTTCTTCAGCGGACTGTCGTGTTGACGGGGCTCCCTACTCTGACTTTATCGGCTTCACACGTCACATCCTGCCTTTAAAAGGTTCGATGCACATGTTTCATGAAGGTCATCACGAAGTATTACTCAATCCGTTTGACATTGACATTTTTGACGGCAGCTGGAACACACATCACATCGGGAAAGCCGTTGACTTTAATCTTCTTTGTTCGGAAAACTGGACCGGAAGGCTGAAACCACTTCTGCAAAATGAATCCATCAAGATAGAAAAATCGGGAATTATTGGCTTCTATGCGGTTGAGGATGCCGAAATCCGCAGCGGAGATTTTTCCGTAGAAGTGCCCGCAGGTGATTTTATTGTTTTCAACGATATAAATGAAGCAACGGTTTTTAGTATTAAAGCCGCTTTACATGGCCCTTGTGTCATTGCCGCGGCTGCTTTCCCTAAAGGAAGTTCTCATATGCGATTAAGTTCTATGCCTGTTGATGAGTTCTGTGCTTTGACTGCTTCGGACGCACCTGCCCCGGGCGGGGGCAGTGTCTCTGCACTGTGCGGCTCATTGGCAGCAGCACTCGCGGAAATGGTCGGAAATTTGACTCTTGGACGCCGTGGCTGCGATGATGCTCAAGAATCAATCAGGGAAGCCTTAGCTGAGCTCGAAGAAATTCGCACCATACTCCTGAAAGCGATTGATGAAGATTCAGAAAGCTTTATCGGCTTTATGACGGCCTTAAAAATGCCTAAGAATACCGAGGAAGAAAAAGCGCTGAGGAAAACCGCCATGTCCCAAGCCTTAAAAACTGCCTCCCTCGTCCCTTTGAAAGTGGCCGGACAGTCTGTCAGGATTTTCAAATTTTCGCGTCTCATGCTTGAACGAGGAAATAAAAACGCGGCAACCGATGCAATGGTGAGCGCTCTGGCCGCTAGAACAGCAGCTATCGGAGCGCTACTTAATGTACGCATTAATCTGCGTTCAATCCATGATCCCGAGTTCGTTCGAACCACATTAGAAGAAGTTCTGCGCCTGGAAACTTTGACCAATGAGCAGGAAAAAGAAATAACGGAGATTGGTTACCAATTACTCAATCAATAAATTCTTTGGAGAAAAAGCCATGACAAAGCTTGTGGAATTCATACCCAACTTTTCTGAAGGACGCCGTCAGGAAGTTATCGATCAAATAAGTGAAGCAGCTCAAGGCGTCCCCGGTGCCAAACTTATCAATGTCAATGTTGAGCCTTCCTATAACCGTTGTGTCCATACGGTTGTAGGCGATCCCGAAGCTGTATTGGAAGCAGGCTTCCGCATGTGCCAAAAAGCAGTCGAGCTGATCGACATGAATCACCATAAAGGAGAACATCCTCGTATCGGAGCTGTAGATGCTTCTCCGTTCATTCCTCTGGAAGATATGACGGCCAAAGAATGCGTTGATCTTTGCAATCGCCTAGGCGAACGTGTTGCCAAAGAACTTCAGGTCCCGGTCTATCTTTATGAAAAAGCGGCTAAAAGACCAGAACGAGTGAAGTTACAGAATATCCGCCACCCGGAATATGAAGGTTTGTTGGAGTTAATTGACAAACCGGAATGGGCGCCTGATTACGGTGAGGCAAAGATGCACCCGACGGCCGGAGCCATGCCGCTCGGCGTTCGCAATCCCATGGTCGCCTTCAATATTTCGTTAAATACTTCGGATGTCGCTATAACTAAAAAAATTGCACAATCTTTCCGCGAAGCCAAAGGCGGCTATGCAGAGGCCCGGGCAATCGGTGTTTATCTGGAGGACAGAAACATCTGCCAGGTCAGCTGCATGATCAATCCGCAGATCGTACCGCTCTACCGAATTATCGAAATGGTGCGCTCTGAGGCTAAGCGTTACGGCTTATCCATCATCGGAACAGACATTTGCGGCATGGTTTCCCAAAGCGCCTTGATGGACTGCTGTGAATACTACATGCAGCTTGAAAACTTCGATCGAAAAGCTCAGATATTGGAAGAGTTGCTCTAATTAACAGAATTTGAATTATGGCGAAGGTCAGGTTTTTCTTTTCCGAGCAACCGAAAACGCAGAAGGATCTGAAACGGTTCGGACTCACTCAGCTTATCGTTTTTTAATACTTCTGAATAAAGTTTGTTAATACTGATTTCGTTTTTGAATTTCCTAACCCAAAATAGAAACATAATTTCATCAACTCCCAAGAGGTAAAAATGATTCAAGGTAATAATCGCGGAAAAATTAAACAGCCCCCCGCAAAAGAGGTCATTAAATACATCATCAATCCGAGCATCTCTGACGCTGAGGCTGAGCGCTCCTTCCAAAATTATGTCGAATGCAACAAAGCTCACGTTTTAATGCTTGAAAAACAAGGTATTATCAAAAAGGAAGTCGCTAAAAAGATTCTTGAAGTCGCTGAAGAGATGACTGCTATGGGAAGCAAACCTTCCTTTGCACTTCGTCCAGAACTCGAAGAGATGTATTTCAACCTTGAAAACTACTTGATTTCCAAGGTTGGCATTGAAGTCGGCGGTCAGCAGCACACTGCCCGCTCCCGCAATGATTTATACGCTACCGTTGTTAGGATGGATGTTCGTAAGTTCTATTTGGAAGTATGTGAACTTTACAACGAAATGCGCAAGACGATTCAGCAGGTGGCGAGGAATAATACAGACGCCGTTATGGCCGGTTATACTCACCTTCAGCCGTCCGAACCCATCACCTTTGCTCAGTATTGCGCAGCTATTCTTTATGGAATGGACCGTGACTATCAGCGAATCCAAAATGCTTGGGAACAGCTGAACCTTTGCCCGCTGGGCGGCGGCTCCATGGGCTCAACCACATGGAAGATCGATCGCCAGTTCACTTCTGAACTTCTCGGTTTTAATGCACCTTTAGGCAACTCCATTGATGCCGTCGGCTCTAGAGATTACATTTTGGAAATTCTGTCTGCCTTCGGAATTGCCGCCAGCACCTTTACCCGCCTCTGTCAGGATTTATACGTTTGGGCAACACCTGATTACGGATACGTCGAAGTTGCGGATGAAGTCGCTGTCTGCTCCTCCATCATGCCGCAGAAAAAGAATCCCTGGACGTTGGAACACATTAAGGGGAAATCTGCCAACATCGAAGGTCTTTGTGTCGGCGCTTGGGCTGTTATGAAAAACACCCCGTATACTCACAATAACGAAAGCAGCGGAGAAGGCCCGACTTTCCTCTGGAATGCATTCGATGAAATGAAAGCCTGCATAGAGCTTCTGAACATAACTTTCCGCGGAATTAAGCTCAATAAAGAATTGATGGTTGAGACCGCATCAAATAACTTCTGCACTATGGCTGAACTTGCCAATACTCTGGTTCGCGCAGACCATATCTCTTTCCGTACCGCTCATGATATTGTTGCGCACGTCGTTGACTTCATGCTCACACATGGAAAGAAAGCCAGTGAGATTGACGTGGATGTTATCGCACCGATTGCTAAGCAGTTGTTTAACATTGAGACCAAGGTGACCAATGAAGAAATTCAGCTTGGCCTTGATCCGGTCAAAAACGCCAACTCAAAGGACTCTTTAGGCGGCTCAGCACCTGAGGAGGTCCTCCGCCAACTCGATGAACTTATGGCACGTTTGGAAGAAAACATCTCAGTAGTAACTCAGCGCAGAGCTCAATTAGAAGGAGCCAAACAAAAAACCGAAGCTAAAATTCAAGCGCTTCTTGCCTAAATAGGTATTTGTTCATTTTCGGGGCGGCAAGGTTAATCCTTTCTGCCCCTTTTATTCAAAGGTCAGCTATGTTTTCATTCTGCATCCCTACCGAGTTTGTCTTCGGCACCGGTTGTTTTAAAGAACTTCATAAATACAATCTGCCGGGAAAGAAAGCTCTCATTGTGATAACTAACGGTAAATCCATTCGGAACAGCGGATATCTCGCGGAGTTGGAAAATCAACTCTCCTTAGCCGGCAAAGAGTATGAAGTTTTTGACGGTATTACCCCGAATCCGACTACTGACAGCATCATGGACGCAGCTAAAACCGCGAAGGACTCTGCCTGCGACTTTATTATCGGTTTCGGAGGCGGCTCCCCTATGGACTCGGCTAAACTTATCGCTCTGGCGGCGACCAATCCTGGAAACATTTGGGATTATTGCCAGAAAGGCTCCGGCGGAAGAAAGCTGCCGACGAATCAGCCTCTTCCTGTCGTATGTATTTCCACCACAGCCGGAACCGGTTCCGAAGCAGACAACAGTGGTATGGTCACAAATCCGATCACACACGAAAAATTGGGCATCGGCTTCCAAAGTCTCTTCCCCGTTCTCTCTGTTGTAGACCCGGAATTAATGCGTTCCGTGCCTCCTCGTTTAACTGCTTATCAAGGCCTTGATACCTTCTTCCATCTAGCAGAAGGCTATCTTTCGAAGAAGGCAAATTACTTTAACGAGATGTTTTCCATCACGGGCATCGAAAAGATCGGAGCCTATCTGGCGCGAGCCGTTATAGAAGGAAACGACTTAGAAGCTCGTGAAAATGTGGCCTTCGCCAATACGCTCGGTGGCTTTGTGATGTCCACAGGAAAACTCCTCAGTCAGCATTCTTTGGAACATATCTTGAGTGCATATCATCCGAACTTGCCCCACGGTGCCGGACTGATCCTTATATCTCGTGCCTATTTCGGCTTTTTTATCGACAAAGGCCTTTGCCGCCAAAAATTCATTGACATGGCTCGCGCTCTCGGGAATAAAAATGCCTCCGAACCTCAGGATTTTCTTTCTGCGCTCGATAAATTATTAGAAGACTGCGGAGTCTCCAATTTAACAATGAGTGAATTCGGAATCAAAGCCGAAGAGCTTCCTGCAATGGCAAAAGAAGTCAGAGAATCTCTAGCGCCGGCTTTTGAATGCGATCCGACGCTCTTAACAATTGAAGACTGCGCTGAAATTTATCGAAAGTCTTTCAAATAATTCCGTAAGGCTTAATCAGGCGCTGTTTTCTGTCGGATTAAGCCTTAATGAACTTCTCGAGTCCGGGTTTGAGTTCACGAACCATCGGTATTACCTTTTCATGAAGGTATGTTTTTAGGCTTGAAGAAATGTTCTCTGCCGTCGGTTCAAATACTGTATCTTCATAAGAAATATAGAATCGTCGTTCAGCATTTTTTCCTTTAAAAGAGAGAAAAGAAAGCTGAGGCAGAAAATAGCTTGCCTGGAGTAAAGAGAAAGTAGGCAAAATGGCCCAGCCGTTGCCTTCCGCGACGACTATTGCCATAGCGAGGCACGAATCGATCTCGATCGAATCGAACTTCTGAAAGTTGAGCGTACGAAGAAGCCTTTCTGTCTGAAAGTAATCCATCGTAGTTTTTCCCGCTCTTACATATGGCGTTTTCTCTAAAAATTCATTTAAGTCGGAAATTGACTTCGGCCGAATTTTGTCGTGGATTTCTTTCGGGATAACCAAAAGAAACTCATCCTCAAGAAGCTGAATATTCTGAACTCCGTCGTCCTTTGTTAAAGGATCAGTGGACAAAGAGATGTCAATTTCTTTGTTTCTTAATTTATCGGAAACTTCAAGAGAGGTTCCGCTGGATAGCGTTAGTCTGCCGGGTTTGGAAGCCAAAAGAGAAACTAATTCACCCCCGAAAATATTCATAATGGCCTCAGAGCAACCGAGCCTGATATCGGGATTTTTTCCATTGGCTGTCCTGTACATATCCGCAAGGATGGTTTCGATGAGTTCAATAGCGCCATTACCTCGTTTAAAAAGAACGTGTCCGGCTGCAGTAAGTCTCATCGGACGAGAGGCCCGATCAAAAAGTTCAATTCCCAGACCATTCTCTATTTTTTTAATGACAGTCGAAATTGCCGGCTGAGTAAGGCCGAGCTTTTGTGCGGCTCGTGTCATATTGCAATCCTTTGCAACTTCCATGAACACTTTCAGCTGATTTAATTCGAGAGAAAAATTTCGCATTCCAGACTCCAATCGGAATTTCCGTGAGTAACTACCTTCTGCTCAAGCATATTGAACGTCTGGCGAAGCTCTTATAAGGAAATCAAATCGTCATCGTTAAAAATCACTTATCTACTTAACGATGTTAACCGTTTTATCGGAGAATGTTCATAGAAAGATAAAACGTTAACCTCAAATTTCTAAAGGAAAGTTATGAGCCGTATTGAGAAAGACTGTTTAGGCCAAATGGAAGTCCCGGATGACGTTTACTACGGAATCCAGACCCTTCGCGTCATGGGAGTATCGGGCATTCTAGGTGAGAAGGTTATTAAATATCCCTACCTCCACAGAGCTTTAGTGCAGATGAAAAAAGCCGCTGCCTTAGCAAACAAAGAGATCGGTGCCTTAGATGAAAGAAGAGCCGAAGCCATTGCTTGGGCTTGCGACAAAGTACTTACCGGCAAATATGATGACCAATTTCCGCTGGATATGTTCCAAGGCGGCGGTTACACCTGCGTCAATATGAACGTAAATGAGGTGATCGGCAACCTTGCGAACGAACATCTGACCGGTCATAAAGGACAAGATGAAGTTCATCCCAATACCCATGTCAATATGGGACAGTCAACTAATGATATTGTTACGAGTGCAGAACACCTTTGCATTTATCCGGCATTGGATAAATTAGCACCGGAACTCGACAAGCTTGCAGACGCTTTTGCAAAGAAAGCTATTGAATTTGCCGATGTCATCAAGGTTGGCAGAACGTGCCTTCAGGATGCTGTTCCTTTAACGCTTGGGCAAGAATTCGGAGGCTACGCCGAATTTTGCCGCCGTCAGGCAGAAAACATCCGCAGTTTAAGAGCAGAGTGCTTCTATCTGCTGGTCGGTGCTACAGCGGTCGGAACGGGCTTGGGTGCAGCTCCAGGGTATCAGGAAGCTTTCTATAAACATCTCTCCGTTCAGCTCGGTGAAGACGTTAAAAGCACGGCCGACCTTTTTGACGGTATGCAAAACGATGACTTCTGCGTAAAAGTATCTGCAGCCGTGAAGCAGGCAGCCTGCGGTATTTCAAAAATCGCAAAAGACCTGAGAATTATGAGTTCCGGTCCGAGAGCTGGGTTCGGAGAAATTACTCTGCCCTCTCTTTCTCCGGGATCTTCCATCATGCCCGGAAAGATCAACCCGATCCTCCCTGAACTCGTCAGTCAAGTCGCTCAGCAAACCTGCGGTAATGATGTCGTTATTTCCATGGCCTTTGAACAGGGTGAGTTAGAGATCAGTGTCTGGGCTCCTACACTTTACAAGAATCTTTTTGAGTCCTTCGATTTGCTGACGAAAGTGATTCCGCTCTTTATTGACAAATGTATCAATGGTATTACAGCAAATCGTGACCGCTGTGCAAAAGAAGCGAAAGAAACCATTGCTTTGTCCACCGTCGTTGCAGCTACGCTAGGCTACCCTGAAGGCGTCAAAGTTGCGAAGTATGCACAGGAACACAATTTAGCTGTTGCCGATGCCGTTCTTGAGATGGGAATCATGACCAAGGAAGAAGCAGATATGCTTTTGGATCCGGCACTTTTGGTTAACCCCGAGAAAATGGCTGAAGTCATCGCTCGATGGAAGGGAGAAAAGCAAAAACAGTAAGAAAAGAAACCCTTCATAAAAATTTCTAAATCCTCCCCGGCTTTGGCAAGGTTGTAATTGCCAAAGCCCTTTTTGTTATTTGCCGGGAACATGAATAAATCGAGAAAGTCCCGGGAGCTGGCGTTCCATTTTGACCAAAAAACGCTCTGTCAGCACCTTTTTGGTTATTTCTCCGACCAATTGAGAGAGAGCATGATTCCTGATCTGTTTACGAACCATCCAGTAAGTTCTGGTCAGCGAACGGCCCGGGATCGGATAAAAATCAACCTCACTGCTACTAAGGCCTGCAGCCCAAAGATTGAATGGGGGAATCAACGACCATCCGTCCAATTGAGATACCAATCCTACGACTAAATAACTTGTGGACACTGAAGTGTGCAATGCCGGCTTCTGCCCAAGAGATCTAAGTAAGCGGTCGGCCTGAATTCTATCGGAACTGTCCTGGTTATATTCAATCAAGGGCCGAGAGATAATCAACGTTTGAAACGCCTCTTCCGAAATGATCGGTTCGTGACCCTTTTTCACAACTAATACAAAATCTTCTTGGAAAAGGACTTCTCGTTCGAGTTCTTCTTCGTCTTTAATCGGGTAAGGTGAAAGAAGAACATCTATTTTTTCAGACATCAATGCCGATACCAGTGGGAGTGTCAGGCCGGAAACGACATCCACGGAAGTGATGATTTTATTGAGCTCTGCAATAAGCTGGGGCCCGAAAGAACCTGCCGCCGACTCCCCGAGCCCTAAGCGAAGGGTCTCATATTTTTTCTTTTCACTTCTGACTGCTTCTAAGATTTCATCATTTTTCTGTAAAAGTTCTCTTGCCAGGGCAAATAAACGCCTTCCGGCTTTAGTCAGCAGAATCGGTCTTGAATCCCGTTCGAATAACGTTACTCCGAGAAAGTTCTCTAATGCTTTGATGTTTTGGCTGATCGCCGAAGGTGTTTGACCTATTTTTACAGCTGCTGCTTTAAGCGTCCGTTCCTCGGCCACGGTAACAAAAATTTTTAGCTGCAATGTATTAATGAGATTGAGGTCGCTCATTTTTCTTCAGATTGGTTATTTCTCGATTAATTTTTTCATAATTTTCAGAAGATGGTAATTCAGGATAATCCGTTAGTTGGCTGAATTTTCTTAAATTTAACTAAAGATCTTATCCTCTTTAATTAATGCTCTTTGGACCTTCGAAACTTTCTCTTTAAGCTAATCCTAGAACTTCAAAATTTTAGGAGAAACGATGTCAAAGATTATTCATAACCTTCCGATTACCGGAATTGCAAGCTTTGCGAAATATCCGATCTGCACGGATTTGGATCAATTAGATGACGCAGACGTTTGCGTCATGGGTATTCCTTACGATATGGGTGCTCCTTACCTGAGCGGTACTAAGTTCGGTCCCCGCAGAATCCGCGAGGTCTCCTGCCATTACGGACGAGGAGATGCCGGTTTCTGGGATCCTGAGAGAATGACTCAGTACTTAGAAGCTCCTGTAAAAGTTGTTGATGCAGGAGACGTCGACATGGATCCAATGGACTTTCATGCGAGCTTCGATAATGTGACGGAAGCTGCAAGAAAGATTATTTCTAAAGGTGCACTCCCCGTTTTTATGGGCGGCGATCACTCCGTAACTATCCCGACTGCCCGTGCATTGGATATGTACAGCGATCTTTGCGTAGTTCAGTTTGATGCCCATTTGGATTTCGGCAAGAGGAGATGGACCAACGGATCTCCGATGAGAATGATTTCTGAGATGCCGCACTTTACTCAAATGTGCCAAATCGGTATGCGCGGATTAGGAAGCAACACTAGAGAAGACTTCCAATCAGCCTATGATTATGGTTCTGTTGTTATCCCTTCCAGAAAAGCCTTGTCTCTTGGAGCCGAAGAAGTCATCAAAATGATTCCTGAGTCCAAGAACTATTTTGTCACGATAGACATCGACGGATATGACATGAGCACGGCCCCCGGTGTCGGCTCTCCTTCCCCAGGCGGTTTGAACTATAACTTCGTCACAGACGTCTTAGAGGGAATTGCTAAGAAAGGAAACGTCGTGGCTTTCGACTTAGTTGAAGTAGCCCCTCAATATGATCCGTCAGGTATCACAGCTCGTCTCGGTGCTATGACCATGTTGGCTTTTATGGGCTTTATCACCAAAGAAAAAGAAAAACGCGGTCAGCTGAAGGCTCAAAGAAGATAATGAGTCTTAATTAAGAACTTGGGAGGTAAATCACCTCCCTTTTCTATTTCTACTGGTCATGTTTGACAGCTCGGAGGCTTTCGATTAGACCTCGGACACAATCGAGAACAAGGTTAGAAATTCTCACGTCGAAATCCTTGCGGACACAGAAATATATCTTTCTTGGATTAAAGTCATCAGAAATAGGACAAATATTCAGGGTATTTTTCTCGTGCGACATTAAACCAAGCATATGCGACACGGACCAGCCCAGGCCCGCACCGACAAGGTCGTAAACAAAGGCGTTGCTTTGTATTTCAAAAACCTTCGGAAAATATAAATTGTGCTTTCTGAAGTATTCATTGAGCAAGCCTCCGTCAGCGGTTTCTTTTGAATGATAGATAAAGGGAAGACCGCAAAGCTTGAGTTTTTCAAAAGTCAATTTTTCTTGATTCAGGGTAAATTCTTTCGGAAATATAAAATACCAAGGGTCTTCCCCAAGAAAATACTTATTAATGTCTTCATGACTTTCCTCTCCGGCCAATACAGCAATATCCAAGCTTCCCTCTTTCAATTGTTCCATCAAAGTTCCGCTGGGTTCGGACGTAAGAGAAACGAGACCGAGGGTTTTCTGCATCTGTTTGCAGAGATCTGCAGCAATGACTTTCCCCGCAGATTCAATCATGCCGATACGAACAGCAGGCTTGACAAGATTTTCATACTGAATATTGACTAAGATTTGGCTTACGTTCTTTTCGCTTTCTTTGAGCGCCTCGTAGAGTTTGACCGCTTCTTTTGTCGGTTGGGGAGGCCTGCTTTCTCTGTTAAACAGGTCCACTCCCAAAGACCTTTCAAGTCCCGCAATCGTTTGAGAGATTGAGGATTGTGTGAGCTGAAGTTTTACAGCGGCTGCCGAAAACTTCTTTTCCTCCATAACCTTCATAAACACTGAGAAGGAACGAGAAAAAAAATGTTCCCCCGCCACTTCTTGAGAACTCGAAAAATGTTTGAAAATATCTTTTTGATTAATCGACATTCTTTATGAAATCTAATAATTTTTCTCGGACAGGCGAATTATTGTCGGCAAATACGCATAAATAGTTCTTGCCGGGAACATTCCAAATTTCTGCCTGTTTTGGAAGAGAGAACTCGAAAAGTTTCCTTTGTCCTTTTCTCACAAAATTATCTTTTCCAGGATTAACGACGACTAAGGGGCATGTAACGAGGGTGATCGCTTGCGCGGGCTGAATATCTGTTTCCTTTAAAGTCCTGGCTAAAAGATCGCCAAGAATAAATCCGTGTCTTTCCTGAATCAGACCTTTTTGAGATGCGTAAATGGATTCAAGGACAACACCTTTCACTTGATCCTTATGGCTGAGGTAGAAACGAAGCGCAGCATCGGCCCCAACGCCTTGACCGAAAAGAACAAGTTTTCTTCCCTTTATCAAATCAGAATTCTTGACGCATTCCCAAACCGCACCTGCATCTTTGTCTAAATTGTCTAATCGAGCCTCACCTTCAGTTTCCCCAACGCCCTGATAGTCAAACAAAATAACCGGGACGCTCTCAAGTGCAAGAAAAGCGACCTGCTGCATGCTGTAACTCATATTGAATTGAGCGCTTTGGAAGTAAAGAACAACCGGCAAAGTTTTGAGCTTTTCTTTTTTTATCTTTCCGGTTTCTTTCGGCACAAGAATTTCAAAACTTATTTCGGGCTTTGTGGGATCAGAAAGGTTTTTCGCTTTTCCTTTGATCGACTCAAGGCCGTAAAGCGAAGCGGACCAATATCTCATTGAGTCAGATCTGAAGAAAAGGCTTTCTACAAGGTTAGATATGAAGTTCATTTTCAAGTCCTCGTCTGCATACCTCAAGTTTCCGACAGGGTCCTAAAAATTCCTCCTACATTAAATATTTTTAATCTTTCTTATAGAAAAAATTTATGTTGTTTGTAGAGTTAACCTTAATTGAATAGATTTCTTAGATTCAATAATCACTAAATTATTAAGGGGTTAATTCTTGTAACGCACCAGGAAAAAACCTCTTTTTTAGTTTATTTCCTTTCTTGGGGACTGACACAAGAAAAGAGCCCGGTTTATTCTGGGCTCCGTCTTATTTCAAACCTTTAATTTAATTAATATTGTTTGAACATTTCCGAAATCTTCTGCGGATCATTGGTCTTGGTTAAACCCAACTGCAGCAGGATTCTTGCTTTTTGCGGATTGAGCGTGCCGGCGTGAACAAATCCTGCCTTATCCCAAGCAGCTGTAGATTCAATCGTCGGGCCGTTTGGAACTCTGGCAGAGCGCACGACAACGATACCTTTCTTGGCAGCGTCATAAAGAGCTGGTTCAGCTGCTTCATGAATAGAGCCGTTCCCAGTTCCGGCATGAACGATACCTTTTGCGCCGTTGGCAACGGCAGCTTCGGCCATTCTTCCGTCATCATTCACATGAGAGTAAATAATGTCGACTCGAGGAAGATCGTTTAGATTGCTGACATCGAATTCGGTATCTATTGTATGCTTACGGGTTGTAGCCTTATAGAAAACCGGACGGCCGTTTTCAAAGTAACCGAGGTAACCGAGTTCCGGGCTTTGAAAAGTGTCAACTCTTAGAGTGTTTGTTTTTTGAACATCTCTGGCGCCATTAATATTGTCATTCATGGCAATCAGTACACCTCTGCCCTTAGCATCCTTAGATGCGGCAAGATTTACGGCATTCAAGATATTCACAGGACCGTCAGCGGAAATAGCTGTTGCCGGACGCATAGCTCCTATGATGACGACTGGCTTGTCGGATTTTGTCACAAGGTTCAGGAAATAAGCTGTTTCTTCAAGAGTGTCAGTGCCATGTGTGATCACGATACCGTCTACGTCAGGTTTGGCAAGCAATTCATTTATACGCTTGGCCAATTTCAGCCAAATTTTGTTGTTCATTGATTCAGATCCAATATTGGAGATCTGCTCACCTTTGACATTGGCAACCTTGTGAATCTCAGGGACAGCTTGCAGCAAAACATCAATACCTAGCGCACCAGCTTTGTAGCCCGTCATTTGGGTGTTGCTGGCGGCAGAGCCGGCGATTGTTCCTCCTGTGGCCAGGATCACGACGTTTGGCTTCGCAACTTTTTGCTGCTGAACCGGAGCTTCGGCTGCATGAGAATTAACTAATCCGGCGGATAAAAAAGCGCTGGAAATAAATATGGCTGTAAAGCATTTTTTGATGTGCATTGTTTCCTCCTTGAGTAAATGCGAGATCAAATTAACGAGAAAAACGCTTCCAGCCAAATAGCATTAGGAAGAATTATTTTTTGAATAAGAAATGGTTATCCCATTTTTATCTTCTGATTCCGGTCATACTTCTCCTCATATGCCCCTTTCCGTTTCTCCAAAATTTCATACGTTTACAGTCAAATTTTCCGACTTTTTCTTATTTTTCGCGGAAAGCCTCAATACGTGAGAAAATAAGAAATTCTATTTTTGATTCGCATATTCACATTTCAGCACCATGAGCGAAACACAGAACAAAGAACTCGCTAAGAGTTACGATCCGGCTTCGATTGAAGCCAAGTGGTATCCCTTCTGGGAACAACAAGGTTATTTCAAGGCCGGCCTTGAAGAAGGCAAGCCCTCTTTCTCTATCCAGCTGCCGCCGCCGAACATCACCGGTATTCTTCACATGGGTCACGCCTTCAACCACAGCGTGATGGACTCCCTGACCCGTTTTTATCGCATGAACGGCTACAACACGATGTGGCTGCCGGGAACCGACCACGCCGGTATCGCAACTCAGATCGTTGTTGAACGCAAACTGGAAGCTCAGGGTAAGAATCGCCGCGATATGCCTCGCGACGATTTCGTGAATGAAATTTGGAAGTGGAAAGAATATTCCGGCGGCAACATTCTCAAGCAGATGCGTCGCTTAGGAGACACCCTTGACTGGGACCGCCTCTATTTCACGATGAACGATGATCTTGCCAAGGTGGTGGTTGACTGTTTCGTTGATCTTTACGAAAAAGGCCTGATTTACAGAGGGCGCCGCCTCGTTAACTGGGATCCAAAACTTCAGACTTCTGTTTCCGACCTGGAAGTCGAACCGAAAGAACAAGACGGACATCTTTGGGAAATTCGTTATCCGGCTGCTGACGGCTCCGAAGGCGTCGTCGTTGCAACGACTCGTCCGGAAACTATGTTCGGCGACCAAGCTGTTGCGGTCAATCCGGAAGACGAACGCTATAAAGATTTAGTGGGAAAGAAACTGAAGCTTCCTCTGACAGACCGAGAAATCCCCGTCATCGCTGACGATTATGTGGATAAAGAGTTCGGTTCCGGCTGCGTGAAGATTACGCCGGCTCACGACTTCAATGACTTTGAAGTCGGTAAGCGCCATAACCTGGAGCAGGTCAACATCATGACCAAAACGGCACATCTTAACGATAACGTGCCCGAAAAATACCGCGGCATGGATCGTTATGAAGCTCGTAAAGCCGTCATCGAAGATTTGAAGGCTCAGGGCCTTCTCGTCGGTATCAAACCGCATAAACACATGGTTCCGTTGGTGCCGAGAACCGGTGAGGTAGTTGAACCGATGATCTCAGAACAATGGTTTCTGGCAATGAGTAAGCCGGCTCCGGAAGGCAGCCGTTATCCAGGCAAGTCTCTTTCTGACCTCGGTTTGGAAGCCGTTCAGGAAAATCTGGTGAATATTTTTCCGGAACAGTGGCAGAAAGTTTACAAAGACTGGCTCTCTAACATTCAAGATTGGTGCTTGTCCCGTCAGCTCTGGTGGGGGCATCAGATCCCGGCTTGGTATGACGACAAAGGCAATGTTTATGTTGCTCATACCGAAGAAGAAGCTCAGCAGAAAGCGGGAGAGGGCGTCAAGCTTCATCGTGATGAAGACGTTCTCGATACCTGGTTCTCTTCTGCCCTCGTGCCCTTCTCTACATTAATTAACGATCCGAAGGCTTTCGATATTTATCTGCCTTCCTCTGTTCTTGTGACTGGTTACGACATCCTTTTCTTCTGGGTTGCTCGTATGATCATGATGACTCGTTTCTTCACAGGGCGCGTCCCCTTTAAGAATGTCTACATTCACGGCCTGGTTCGTGATGCCGAAGGCAACAAGATGTCCAAGTCCGAAGGCAATACTTTGGACCCGCTCGACATCATCCAGGGCGTTGATCTCGAATCCTTAGTCAAGAAGAATACGACCGGCCTTCGTCAGCCCGAAAAAGCTCCGATCGTTGAAAGGAAACTGCGCAAGCATTACCCGGAAGGCATCAATGAAATCGGTGCGGACGCCCTGCGCTTCACGATGGCTGCCTATGCAACCCTCGGCCGTAATGTGAACTTCGACGTCAAACGCGCCGACGGTTACCGCAATTTCTGCAACAAGCTCTGGAACGCCACACGCTTCGTTCTGATGAACATTGAAGGCAAAGACTGCGGTCTTGATCCGAATGCTCCGATGGAATACTCCGCTCCAGACCAGTGGATTTGGTCCGAGTTCGAACGTACTGTTCAGGAAGTCCGTAAGGCCTTTGAAGACTACCGTCTCGATAACGCTGCCAACGCAATCTACTCCTTCATTTGGAACCAGTACTGCGACTGGTATCTTGAACTTTCTAAAGTCCAGCTCAACCAAGGCAACGAAGCTGTTCAGAGAGCTACCCGCCATACACTGGTTACCGTTCTTGAGCAGACGCTGCGCCTGGCTCATCCGATTATTCCTTTCATTACGGAAGAACTTTGGCAGAAGGTCTCTGTTGTTGCCGGTGTCCGCAGCGAAAATTCCGTCGATTCTCTGATGGTTCAGTCCTATCCCGTTTATGACCCGGCAAAGGTCAACACACAGGCGGACATGACGATCAATGAACTTAAAGCCATGGTTGATGCCATTCGCAACCTCAGAAGCGGCATGCTCGTGCCTCCTTCTAAGAAAGTTCCACTGGCTATCAGCAGCCGTGACGGAGAAGCTCGCGCAAGAGCCGAGAAACTCACGCCTTATCTCCAGACGCTCGGCCGTTTGGAAGAAGTGATCTTCACAGATGATCTCGAAACCGTTCGTCCTGTCGGCTCCGCTGCTCCGGTGGCAGTCGTTGACGATTTCAGCCTCATGCTGATCATCAAAGTTGATGTTGCCGCTGAACGTGAACGTCTGAATAAAGAGATTACCCGCTTAGAAAATGAAATCGCTAAGGCCAACACAAAGCTTTCCAACGAAAACTTTGTTAAGAAGGCCCCTGCTAAAGTTATTGAACAGGAAAGAAGCCGTTTGGCCAGCAACGAACAGCTGCTCGCTTCCAACAAGGAACAGCTTTCTAAGCTGCCTCAGGCCTAATTCTTTTCCCGGAGAGAAAAATGAAACTGATTCGACTTGCACCCCTCGCCCTGGCTGTGTTTTCAGCAGCCGCCAGTGCTGATATGTTCACTGCCAATCTTTACGATGTGAACAATATCAACCAGGACGTGATTGATTCAAGATTGTCCATGTCCGGTCCTTTGTTTAACGGCTGGGACCGTACCTTTAAACAAGGCGATCCTTGGGTTGAAGCTTATGGCATGACGCACCGAATTAACCGTACCGGTGACTTTGGTAAGTTCAAAAACAAAGGTGCTGGGGGTGCCTTTGGTTACGACCATGTTATTGCTGACAATTTCCGCTTAGGCCTCGCTTTGAACGGGGGCGCTGGTAAGCTGAAGTGGTATGACAATGAAGGTGAAGATGATTTAAAGATTGACTCTCATTGGTATGGCGCCAACCTTTACGGAACTTGGACTGGAAAAAAAGTTAATGTCATAGCTAATTTGGGCTATACCCATCAGAAAGATGACGGCAAACACGACATTGAGGATCGTAATTCCCACGCACTCAATGCAGGCCTTCGTTTTGAAACCAGCTTTGTCGCGGGCGGAATTTCTTTCGTTCCTTACTACGGCGTCCGCTTCACGCATCTTTCCAATGGAGCCTTGAAGTCGGACGGTACTGATAACCTCGAACCGGGAGAAACGCCGGAGCCAAGTTCTGTGAACATGTCAGGCTCCAATATCTGGCAGTTCCCCGTTGGCGTTAACGCAGGTTTTGAGTACACCTGTGCTGCTGGCTGGAAGTCCCGCACGATGATCGATTTGGCCGTCATTCCGACAGCCGGAAAGCGCAAGACCTATTTCAGTGGAGAGGAAGGAGGTTCCGGCAGATTTGCAAACTCTGTCACCTATCGAGGTAAAGTGGGTCTTCAGCTGACGAAGGGACAGCATTCTTTCGGATTTATGTATGGCGCAGCTGCAGGCGCACACGGCAGCTTCGGACAGAATGTCACTCTGAATTATCAGTTCATGTATTAAGGCTGAATTGCTTTGAACAAAAGGTCGGTTCGCCCGGCCTTTTGTTTTTGGCACTAAGTATGCGCACTCGCTTGATTCAAAACATCGAATATGACAAGATTTCAGTCATGTCAGATTTAGCATTTCATACCGGTGTTGAAAACCGTTTCAAATACGCTTGTTTGGCCATGCGTAAAGCGCAGCGGCTGAATGTGTCTGCGTGTGTACTCTTGGAAACGGATGATGAACTTCGTCGGTTTGATAATATGCTTTGGGCGTTCGAGCCCACCTCTTTTATTCCCCACGGCCGTCCTAATACACTGGATATGCAAAGAGGCGGCGTGGCCCTTTCCACTCATGCGGCTGATCTTCCCGATGCCGAGCTTTTAGTTCTTCTAACGCACGGCGCGCCAATTGATACAAAGGCCTTGATGGAACGTTTCCCTAAAATTATCGATATTGTCGGCAGAGACGATCCCGAATTAACGGAGGGGCGGCATCGCTATGTCGCCTACAAAAGACAAGGTATTGAGCCGACAGTTGTTAAACGCGGCTGATCGACGATTGACTTACAGAGGATCCTCGTACAAAAAGAGCTTCCACCACGCAAGCACCACTCTAAAACCTTTTTAGTATCTGCCTTTGAGTTTCATCTGCACACGACATAACTGATGAAGCCGATGGTGTTGTTGAATTAGACCTATACGCTTTTGCTTTTGATTAAAGCAAAACTTAACTTATCCTTCTAAATTTCTTATGTTGCTGGAGATAGAAGTGAAAACCTTCAGAATACTCTAACTGAAGTAAGCAAAATGAGGCAATACAGCGTGAGTCTTTTTGGCAAGAGGTTTTTTGATATCCAGGCATTATCCTGCCTCCCCCGTATTCGAACCAGACGGGGGATTTTTTTTGATCTTTTTTCACGATTTCTACCTTTAAGTCTCAATCGCTCAAGTGAAGAAAAACTTAATTTCAAGTATGGAATTTTTTACCTTAATCGCTTCTCTTCACAATCTCATCCACAATGTGCTCATTCACAACAACGTTTCAAGGAGAAACAATGACAGACGTAAGAATTGAACGGGACTGCCTCGGTGAAATGGAGATCCCGAACGATCAGTACTACGGCATCCAAACACACCGTATGGAGAAAGTATCAGGTACAGCGAATCTTCCTGTTATTTTCTATCCGGACATGCACTACGCACTGGCACAGATTAAGAAAGCAGCTGCCATTGCCAACGGTAAGATCGGTGCTATGCCGGCCGACGTATCAAAGGCCATTGCTCAGGCCTGCGACGAAATGCTGACAGGCAAATTCAATGACCAGTTCCCGCTCGATATGTGGCAGGGCGGCGGCTACACTTGCGTCAACATGAATGTGAATGAAGTCATCAGCAACCGCGCCAATGAAATCCTGACCGGTCATAAAGGAACAGAAAAAGTTCATCCGAACACTCATGTCAATATGGGTCAGTCCACCAACGATACGATTCCTTCTGCGACTCACCTCGGTATGATCGGTCGTGTTGATGAACTCATCAAACAGTTGGACCTTTTGGCAGCTTCTTTACGTAAGAAAGAAGAAGAGTTCAAAGACGTCGTTAAAGTCGGCAGAACCTGTATTCAGGACGCTCTTCCTTTGACACTCGGCCAAGAATTCAGCGGCTACGCTTCCGTTGTTGAACGCATGGCAAGAAAAGTCAGACATCTCCGTCCCGGCTGCTTTGAAATCGTGATGGGCGGCAGCGCTGTCGGTACCGGCTTTAGCGCAGCCCCAGGCTACAAAGATGCGCTTTATGTGGAACTTAGCAAACAGTACGGCGAAGAAGTCAAACCGATGGAAAACCTTTTCGACGGTTTCCAGAATCCTGATTTCATCGTTGAAGTCTCAGGCGTCCTCAAAGAAGTGGCAATGACACTTTCCAAGATCTGCAAAGACTTCAGACTGATGGGTTCCGGCCCTCGTTCCGGCTTCATGGAAGTCAACGTTCCCGCCCTTTCTCCGGGATCCTCTATCATGCCGGGCAAGATTAACCCAACCGTTCCGGAAATGGTTATCCAGATCTCTCACCAGGTCGTCGGCAATGACGTCGCCATCTCCATGGCCTATGACGAAGGCGAGCTTGACCTGAACGTTTGGGATGCAACTTTCTACAAGTGCCTATTCGAAAACTTCCAGTTAATCAACAGCGAACTTGAGATCCTGCGTGTCCACTGCGTTGACGGAATGACCGCCAACAAAGAAAGATGCGCTCAGGAAGCCAACTCCTCTATCGCTCTGAGTACGGTTGTTGCAACAGCGCTTGGCTATCCGATGGGCGTCAAGGTAGCTCATTACTGCGAACAAACCGGAAAGAACGTTCGTGAAGCTGTCGTAGAAATGGGTCTGATGACAGTCGAGGAAGCTAAGAAGCTGGTTGATCCGATGCTGATGACCAACCCGCATGCTGCAGGTCCCGTTGTTGACGCTTTCAAGAAAGAAAAGAAACTGATCTAATCTTGAAACGGTAAAGAATTTCGGCCTAACGACTTGGGTGGAGTCGTTTAGGTCGATTCTCTTTTTAGTGCAGTCGATATTGATCCCAAACAGATATCAAAAAAGAGGAACTTTTCATCAAGAGGATATTGGGTTTTCTAAAGTTCCTGGGGATTGTGGTGCTTCCTTTGCCAATCATCGTAAGTCGCTTGCATACGGAGCCATATCGCAGAGTCAGGTCCGGAAATAGCAGAAGTAAACTTGACAGCCAATTCAGGTGTAATCGGTGCCTCGCCTCTGATTACTTGTGAAATGCTTTTCGATGAAACGGACAAGTTAGAAGCAAATTGCTCTGCGCTCAAATTCAGAGCATCAAGAGCCGAGGCTAAGCTACTGCCGGGATGCGGCGGATCGAACATTTCAGGCATTCGGATTCTCCGAATCGTGGAACCTGCTTGTTTATTGTGGTTTCTTGAAGAATCCTTTCAGAACTTCCGCGCCTCTGAGCACATTTGCAGTTCCCGGATTCAACAGGTTAGCCAGAGCTTCATCTGTTTTGTCCTTAAGTTGTTCTTTGGCAAGTCTGATCCCAAGCTGTGCAGCGGCGTCCTGAAGGCCACTTTTAGATTCATGGAGTGCAACATTGGCCGCTTCTCTAGCGCAAGCCTCTGTCATCAAGCGAGTCATTCGCTTTTTGGCTTCTTTATTGACTTGCTTATTCTTGCTTTCCGGAATTACGGTGATCTGCTTTGCTGCGTCTGTTTTTCCGAGAGTCACAAAAGCCCACTGAGTCATCACATTCTTGTCCTCTCTAGAAAGGTTGTCATATACACAGTCTCCCAATGCCTGTGCATATTGTCCTGCATAACAGGAAGCAGAAAAAACAGCACAGGAAACCAATGCGAGGAAAGAAGCTTTTTTGATCATTTTTCGGAGCCCTCTGCGAAAATAAAAACTAATGATCAATAATAAAACAGACAGATCAAAATTTGCCGCAAGTAACTATGAGCTCACAGGGCTTTCCAAGGGTTGATCTAGAAAGAACAAAGCAAAGAAAATCAAAAACTAACAGAAACTTACTGATGTAATCACCCGACAAAATAAATATGCTCGTATTAGTCCCACTCCGCGTAACAAATTGTTTAAAATGCGGTACTTTGTAAGTTGAATTATTAGATGTAAAGGAGCCGCAGATGCAGCTGACAAAAAAAGATCTCATAACAAAACTCATTGATGCTGCCCGCAAAGCAGGCAACGCCAATCCTTTTGCGCTCGGCTTTATTGCCTTCGATGATCTTCGTATGAAGCTTGAAGGTCCGATGACAACAACCGGCCAGGAATGGTATGCCACACACCCGAACGATCCTCTGGGTATGAAAGATATCCTGACTGTTCCGGATGACATCAACTACAACAAGATTGTCAAAGAAGTATTTGAATCTCTGACTTCGGACGGCGGCTTGCATCTTTGGGTCATCCCGACCGAACAGCTCGCCGACGTGCTTAAATTCTTAATGAGCCATCCTCGCTTTCAGGGAAACCTTCTCGATATGGACGACGAAGACCCTTGGGATATGCCGAGCATTAACTTTGAGAATTTATGCGCTGAAGCAGAAAATCAATTCCTTTCTAACCAGTCGATTAACGTTGTCTTTGAATACAAAGACGCCGATACCGGCTTGGTTGTGCACCGCGTTACATTGAATGAACGCGATTTCTGGTTCTTCGTTGACGAACAGCAGATGAAGATTGCGGATCGCCGCTGGTAATACAACTAAAAATGAACTGCCTAAGCAAACTGAACACAAAGACTTTCGTTGCAGCCAGCCTGCTCGCCGGGGCCGGAGTAACTTTTGCAAGTGTCGGTATCGCAAAAGGTTATAACCTCTCGCCCCTGGAAACGTACATTATTGAAAGCTTTGCTCAAGAGCAAATTGACGGCTTTATCAATTCAGGGGCAACCACGCTTTTTGAAAGCCCAAAGATTTTTTATATAACCCCGCGAGCTTTAGCTCGACAGGTAAAGACAGATCTTTCAGGCGCTCAAAAGAAATATCTCGGTAATTACGGAATCGTAAAGTCCTTTGTTTCTAAGACAAACAAGGATAAAACGCGAGTTCAGTTCGATATCCCGAAACCCGACTACACATTGGATCTCCATCTTGCTAAAAATGCAGATCCGGATTTGGCGAAAGAAGTCAGCCCCGGAGAGCGTCACGGCTTTTATTGCCAGATTACTTCTGTCGATAAGTCTTCCGCCGTCCTTTCAGGCTGCCTTCCGCTGAGACAGTTTGCTTCGCTTAAAAGAAAACAGATCGAGGCCCTTATTCATCGTTATTTAGCGGGCGAAAAAGTCCTAGACCCTAACCTTCCGACATATGCAATGATGGCCTATATGGCGGTGGTGTCAGCAAGACTCCTTCCGAGGGACTCCGTCTGCAGACGAACGGTTGAAGATGAGATTATTTTCACGGACGCAGACCGCAGGTTGTGTAATCAGGAAGTTGCCGACTTATGGCAGCGCGCGGATTCCAACCCTAAGTTTGATAAGACAATGGACAACGTCGTGGAAGAACTTACGAAACACGGCGTTGACGTTTCGATGATTAATCAGGCAGCCAGCAGTTTGGATTAGCCTGAAGAAAATCAAAAGACAAACAAAAACGAGAGCCGTCCGAAAATTGACTCTCATTTCTTTTTTCAAAAATCTTACTTATCGAGGCGTGCAGCTTCGATGTCCTCTTCTGTCTTATTGAGGAAGATTTTCTCCATTTCACGAGGAGAAAGACCGGCTTGAACTTCACCGCCGTAGACGTACTCCTTGACCTTTTCTTTGATCATTTTCTGTCCCGGCGTACCTTGTGCGCGTTCGACATAAATTCTCATCAAGTCAAGAATTCCCTGCTCGACCTTGCCGTTATAGGCTCTGGAAACACAAGCTAAAAAAGCTTTTTTAAGGTCACTGTCGACCTCAAGCTGCATTAATTCTTTCGTCATTTTCTTTCGCTTTTGATTGGTTGTGGGTATTTTAGCTTTTTAGACTAAAAGCAATAGTAGTAATAATCATAAGAATTATTCATAAAGTTTTAGTCTTTTGGCCAAAAACCCGCCCTAATCTTAATAAACCGTATGTTTTACGCGTTCAAAGCGCTGAAACTTATACCCTAGAGGCTGATCTTCCGTTTTGGGATGATCCTCGCTCCATACAAGCATCCACTCATCTTTATTAAGCGGATCAAAAGAAGCATCCCCTTCTACGTCGGCCTCAATTTCCGTTACCCATGCCGTATCTACTAACGGGAGAGCGCGGCGGTAGAGGTCTGCGCCGCCGAGAATGAAAACGATATCGTCCGGTCCGAAATGCTTCAGTGCCTCATCCAAAGAAGAGACAACCGTTGCGCCTTCGGCTTTATAGGCTGGGTCTTGCGTTAAAACGATGTTCTGACGACCGGGAAGCGGTCTTCCGATCGATTCCCAGGTGTGCCGTCCCATGATGACCGGACGGCCCATCGTTGTCTGTTTAAAAAACTTTAAATCCTCAGGCAGATGCCAAGGCAGTTTGCCCTCTTTGCCGATAATACCGTTACGGCTGCGCGCTACTATGAGACTGATATGAGGCTTCATACTAAAAAACTAAAAATGATTAAACCGCAATCGGAGCCTTGATCGCAGGCCACGGATCATAATCAACGATTTCAAAATCTTCGAAGTTGTAATCAAAAATAGAGTCAGGACGACGCTTAATGATTAACTTCGGATAAGGACGAGGCTCACGGCTCAGCTGAAGTTTCACCTGTTCGAAGTGGTTGTTATAGATATGGCAGTCGCCGCCGGTCCAGATAAAGTCACCGACATCCAAATCACACTGCTGAGCAATCATGTGCGTGAGCAGCGAATAGCTCGCAATGTTAAAAGGTACGCCGAGGAAGATGTCGCAGCTTCTCTGATAAAGCTGGCAGGACAATTTTCCTTGAGCCACATAGAACTGGAAGAACATGTGGCAAGGCGGCAGAGCCATCTTATCGATTTCTCCGACGTTCCAGGCAGAGACGACTAAACGGCGGGAATCCGGGTTTGTTTTAATCTGATGGATCAGATTGGAGATCTGATCAATATAACCGCCGTCAGAGGTTTTCCAATGACGCCACTGCACACCGTAGATTGGACCTAAGTCCCCGTTGGCATCGGCCCATTCATCCCAAATCGTCACTTTGTTATCGTGAAGATATTTGACGTTGGAGTCACCGTGTAAGAACCACAGGAGCTCATGAATGATGGAGCGAAGATGCAGTTTCTTAGTCGTGACAAGCGGAAAACCTTCCTGAAGGTTAAAACGCATTTGGTATCCGAACATCGAACGAGTGCCGACACCCGTACGATCGGATTTTTCGACGCCGTGTTCAAAGACGTCTCTCATAAAAGTTTCGTATTGGTCTGAACGACTCATTGCTTATTCCTCGCATGTATGAACTGCAAAACATCCCTCTCGGATGACGCCGTTCAGTTGTATTAGATTCGGGGATTTTAACGCATCGATGTTCCGAGTACTCATGACCTCTCCTTAGATCGAATAGAAAGTATGAATACCTGAGAAATTACCATCGCAATGCCAACGCATTCAATCCAGCCCAGTTTCAGGTTCATAAACATGATGCCGAAAACATAGGCAGACGTAGGCTCAAGGCACACGACGAGACCTGCGGTGACTGGAGAAATGTATTTCAGACAGGCCAAATACAGCCAGAAAGCCGCAACGGTTCCGGCTAAAACGATATAGCTCAGCGCCAGCCAAGCCTTTGCGTCTAAACCCTCAGCCGTAACAATAGGATTGGCAAGAAACAGACCGGCAATGCCGGCGGCCATCATGCCCCAGCTTGCCACCGGAACGACGCCCCAGCGGTCAATTAAAGGTTTGGGCTGGATGGAATAGATTGATGCAAAAACGGCGGAAATCATGCCCCAGAAAACCGCCATCCAGTTGAATTGGAAAGTTGAGAAGTCCCCTTTGGACACTATTAGTAGAACGCCAAAGAATGCCAATGCACAGCACAAGCCTTCTTTTGCTGTAAAGCGTTTCTTGTCCCTTAAAAATAAATAGATACCGGCGAGCAGCGGTGTTGTTGCTAAAAAGATGGCAGCCGTCCCTGCATTGGAATAATAAATTGCAATGAAGAATGTAAGGTGCGCGCCTAGAAGCTCAAGCCCGCTGAGTGCGATGCCGGCAGTTCCCTTCAGTGACGACAAAACAGCCAGCAGCGGTCGGCGGGATAAAAACAAATTCAGGATGACCAGGACTGTACCTGACAACAAAAGCCGAAGCGAAGACAACGCTTGAGGCTGCGTGTTGGTATTTTCAAAGATGTACTGCACGCATACACCCATCGAGCCCCAGAAGACGGAAGCCAAGGTCGCCAGAAGTACACCGTAGAGCGTCCGATTTATCTTTATCGGCGGCTCGGAATAAATTTTTGTAGTTTGAGTTTGAGACATTTTCTTTTTGCCTTTCGTTCCTAAATATTTTAGGCTTAATGCAAGAATTTTCTAATTTTTCGATATTTTTTTTCGATCTCTTAATCACTATCGAGAAATAATCGAAATGAAATTCCTCCAATAAAGGACAAATTTGATTCTTTCCGTCTCGCTAAAGTAACAAATTTTCTTCAGTTGTTACCAATAATTGGAAAATATGTAGCCTCTTAACATTCTCTTGCAACAGAAATAAATTGCTTCAGCATTCAAAGAGATATGGCGGTAAAGTCATTGTCAATGAGAGTGCGCAAACACTACTCAGCTTTTCCTCCTAGATCGTTTTTGGCCCTTCAATTGTCGGGCCTTTTCTTTTTTGTGCTCCTCGGTGATTTGCCGCAGGAGCTTTTACACAAACTTTTTCGACTTTCCGGCGGCAAAGCTTGGATTAGAGGGCATCATTTATCCGATAATGAACATTCACCGATAGAAGTGAATTGTTTGTCAATTAGAAATTCGAATCACGGGATGAACTTCAAGCCGCTAATTATTGCCTTACCGGTTGCCTTCCTGATCGGATGCGCTTCCGAACCGACGCCTGATATGCTTCCGGGCGGACAACCGAATTTTGATACTTATGCCATTCAGGCAAAAGCCTACGTGGCAGAACGACGTCACTATGTAACGGACGATCACGTTGCCGAAATCGAAGGCAACTCGCCTTTTGAAATCCGTCCTAAAAATCCGAACGGCCAAGCGGTTTTAATGATCCACGGTCTCGGAGATTCTCCCTGGACGTTTACCGACCTCGGAAAAACATTAGCCGATCAGGGTTATCTGGTTCGAACCATGCTCCTTCCCGGACACGGAACGCGCCCGGCAGATATGATCGGAGTGACTTCCGAGGATTGGACCAAGGCCGTAAATGAACAAGTCGCTCTATTAAAGAAGCAGTATCCCAAGATTTGGCTCGCCGGCTTCTCCACCGGCTGCAACCTGGCTTTGGATTATTCCGAAGAGCATCCCGATGATGTTGAAGGCCTGCTGCTGTTTTCTCCGGCCATGCAGGTTAGAACATCTTTGATCAAGCTTGCTCCGATCGCAGATTTGTTCGTGACGTGGCTCAGAGCGCCGGACAAGAAAACCGCCGGCGATGCACCCTTCAAATACAACACCGTGCCGATGGATGCCATTGTGGCTTTTAAGCACACCATGGATACGTCCAATGACTATCTGACTAAAAACAAGATCACTAAGCCTGTGATCGTCATGATGAGTCAGCATGACAGCATCATCAATACTCAGTCATTGGTCAAAGTCTTTGATAAAGCGCTGACAAATCCCGCATCCAAGATTATTTGGTACGGGAAACTGCCGGACGGCAAATATTCCAAGAAAGTCGTTGCCAAGTCCGATTATCTGCCTGAGCTGAGAATCAAGTCGTTTGCTCATATGTCCATTCCCTTCTCGCCGGACAATGTCTGGTACGGAAAGGACGGCAAATTCCGCTATTGCCGCAACAGTGCTTCTGCTAAAGACGTTCAGGACTGCCGCAATGATCCTGATGTCTGGTACGGTGCTTGGGGTACGCACGACGGTGAGCACAGCTTTGCTCGTCTGACTTATAACCCTTACTTCGACTGGCAGGCAAAACAGATACTCAAAGTAATGAAAAGCGGAGAACAAAAGCCTCGAGCATCAGGCATTATTGAAAAAGTTGAACCGCAACAGAAGGGATTAAATTGAAAAAACTTCTAATCGTCGCTGCTTCTCTTTCGGCCCTGCTTCTTGCAGGCTGCTCCGATAAGGAAGTCGCCAGTGTCTCCTTAGGCGTGTTTACGTTCAAAGACATCAAACTCGACGCCTTTACCGACCCCCAGGTTCCGGGTGTCACCTGCCATGTGGCTTACATCAATTCTCCCCTTCAGCTGAGCGATCCTTCCAATAGCTCGGTCTCCTGCGTTAAGACCGGCGAGATCACTCAGGCCATGATCGACGGAATCGATAAAAGCGCCGACGGAGAAGTGGTTTTTAAGAAATCTCAGAGCGTTTTCTTTAAAACTTTGAGAATCCGCAGAATCTTTGATGCTAAAAACCAAACACTGGTTTATTTGAGCTACTCCACCAAGATCGCGAACGGCAGCTTTAAACACTCTATTTCTTCCGTGCCGCTGTGGGGTTCTCAAGCCTATAAACCTGAAGGCTACCTGACTAAAAAATAAGTTTGAGACGAAGTGTGGTCACTGCAAAAATTCTCTGTTAGCATTGAACGCACTTCGGCTATGAAGGGATGACTGCCGGTCCGCGAGACCTTGTAAGCGTTGGTAGGAACGGCGGTTTTTATAAGGAATTGAAATGAAAGAAATCATCACTACAGAAAACGCCCCTGCCGCTGTCGGCACTTACTCCACCGCTTACAAATGCGGCAACATGGTTTTCTTATCCGGCCAGCTGGGTTTAGACCCGGTTTCCGGCGAACTGCCTGCTTCTTTCGAAGCACAGTGCCGTCAGGCTTTCCGCAACGTTTTTGCGATTGTTAAAGCCGCCGGCGGTACTCCTGCAGATATCGTTCGCCAGACCGTTTACCTCACAGACCTGAACAACTTCGCTGTCGTGAACAAAGTAATGTCTGAAATCTTTTCTGCTCCTTATCCTGCAAGAAGCTGCGTTCAGATTTCCGCTCTTCCGAAAGGCGGCTTGATCGAAGTTGAAGCGACTGTCGTACTCGACTAATACTTCTTACCGAGGAATGCCTACCAGGGTGTTCCTCTCGGTAGGAGCCGGTTAACCATATCACGGATTTTGGGTTCTGAATCAGAAGCCGGGTCTGCCAGGGTTGCCGGCTCTACGTTTTTTCTAAGATTGACGATGTCGGTCGGATGCCCTTCTGTTGTTAATAAAAGGCGAGCATCTTTCAGGTAGGCCAAGTTGTATTTGGCTTCGTAATAGACGGTGACTGGGCAGCTCTGCTCTGTCTTCGAAACCGTTCTGACTTGTAATCCTTTATCTTGTATCGCCTGACGCAAAGCAATAAAGAATGAAGGCGGCACGTTTTTGTTGTCGACTAAACACACTTCCTTGAAACCAAAAGAGTCTCTTAAGTAGTAGTCGGTCGAATCCGAAGCACAGCCTGAAACTAAAACACAGGCGCTGCAGATCGTTAGGAGCGGGATTGCCTTCATTTTTAGCTATCAAATAATTCTCATGGTCTGATTCTAGCCAATCCGATTCAAAAAGTTAAACCTTTTTACCGAATGCGGCTCCTAATCTGATTTCTTTTCAGAAAAAATCCTTTTCAAATCGCAAGTTACAGGTTTTGGAAAAATCGCTCTGTGCTATTATTTTTTCTTTTTAGAGACTTGGCAGTCGTGGGGTTCTAAAAGTTTTCGACCTCTTTGCCTTTTCCTCAAGTTGCACCCTTTAAACATTACGCAAATGGCCTATCCTAAATCTCCTGCTATCGCTCTTTGGAATCCTGTTTGGACCGTTATTTGGTCTTATATCTTTACACCGGTATTCGGAGCATTTCTTCAGAGAACCAACTGGAGCGAAATGGGAGAAAGAGACCGCACCGCCAACAGCAACATGTGGATGGTTCTCGGTTTAGTCTTCATGTTCGGTTATCTCATTCTGGAACCTTGGCTTCCCGAATCCAATTATGAAAATTTCTACTTCTTAGGTTCTTACACCTTGTTCTATGCGGCTTGGGTCATCTTTGACGGCTGGGCTCAGGTGCCTTTCGTTCGTGACCGATACGGCGATAACTACCATCATCGTCTTTGGGGCAAACCGATTATGCTCGGCGCAGGGGGCCTTGTCCTTTGGATGATGATGTCTTTGACTTACGTAATCGGCATCATCACTTTATTTCCTGATGTTCTGCCGCCTCAGCTGCCTCCGAAGCCCTAACCTATGACCGGCTTCTTTGATAAGCTTCCCGAAATTTCGCCTAAAAAACAGGCCCCGACACAAAAGCCTGTTTTTGATCCATATTCGTTTCTGAATTTAAGACCGGAACCTCAAACGGCGGAAGATCGTTTCAAAGAAGCTAAAGAACTGCTTTCTGCAGAGTCTAACACTGCTATTCAATATCTCAAAGCCGCCGCCGAAGAAGAACACGCTGCCTCGTTGGATTTTCTCGGAATGCTTTATGCCACCGGCCAGCTATTAGAAAGAGACCCCAAACGAGCAGCCGACTTGTTCCGTAAAGCCGCCGTTCTCGGCGAGACCAACGCGAAGTTTCACTTGGCGATGGCTTTGCGGGAAGGTTTCGGCGTTCGCCAAAACCTCGATGAATCTTTTGCTTGGCTTCGAGTAGCAGCAAAAGAAAAATCGCCGGAAGCGATGTTTGCTTTGGCTGAAGCCTATGACCAAGGTTTGGGTGTAGAAACAAATCCCGAAATTGCGGAGACATTTTTTAGTCAGGCTGCCTTGAAAGGGGAAAAGCGTGCCATTATGAGAATGGTGCGCCTAACCTCCGAAGGGTCTCATCTCAACCCCAAACTTTGCCTTCATTGGCTCTTCAAAGGAGCAGCTGCAAAGATTCCGGTTTGTCTCCTTGCCGTCGGACGTTACTGGCTCGAAACAACCCCTAAAAGTCCCGTACGAGGTTTGGGCTTTCTGGAAGAAGGCGCTCTTTCCGAGGATCCGGACTGTCTGCTTGAGCTTGGATTTTTTTGGTCGAGCGCTAGATTTGTCGCGCCCGATATTGTGGCCGCAATCGTCTACTGTCACCTCGCCTCTACTTTCGGAAGCTGGAAAGCTTCTCAAAAACTTTCCGACCTTCGCGCATTGGCGCAAAAAGATCAACTTATGGAAGCCGCAGGCATCGCGGCCTTTCCGAGTTCACAGCTCGTCGTCCAAGAAATAATTAAGCGCCGGAATGACGGCGCTTAACATGCTACACAACGAGAAAGGAGGCTTCGTTAGCTGTCTTCCCACTCGATCGTTTTTTCTTCTTCCTTGAGCGGATGGAAATGTCTCTGATAAGAGGCTCTCAATTCTTCAAGGCGAGTGGAAGCCAAAGGAGCAATATCTCCGGCCAAAACGCTGGAATTCAAACCTTCGACTGCAGCGCCGTGGAGATAAACCGCGGATAAAACGCAGTCCATCAATTCAAAGTGCTGAGCAAACATAGCGCCGATCATGCCGGACAATGCGTCGCCGGATCCGGCAGTTGCTAATGCAGGAGAACCTGTCGGATTGATCCAGCTCACGGAACTGCGCTGAGTCACAATCGTGCCTGCGCCTTTCAGGACATTGACGGCACCGGTGAGAATTCCCAAGTCAAGCGCACGAGATAGACGATCCTTGGTGATCTCCTCAACCGGCAGTCTGAGGATGCGGGCAGCTTCGGCCTCATGCGGCGTCAGAACGGTATGAGCAAAGCGATGGGTCACTAAGGACAAGATCTCCTCGTCCTGAGCAATCATCGTTAAGGCATCTCCGTCAATCACCAAAGCAGCTTTGGACTTCAGACAGTCAATGAATCTCTGCTTAGCCTGCTCGGTGAAGCCTAAGCCCGGACCGATGACGATCGCGTCCATTTCATCGATATTGATTTTGCCGGGGAACATTAATTCCGGACAGAACGGATCGAGCTTCATGCCGTCTTCTAAGAGTTCGACATAAACACGGCCTGCGCCCATATACAAGCCGGAACGTGCGGCAATTAAGGCGGCTCCGACAGTGCCTTTTCCTCCGCCGATAACGCCTAAGCGGCCGTAATCCGCTTTAGAAGTATTCTTTAAACGCGGAGCGCAGACATGCTTGAAATCTTTAACTTCCAGAAGGCTGATTTTGGTGAGCGGAATGGAAATACCGAGGTTTTCCATTTTGACGCGGCCGCAGGCATCGGGCCCAAGGCCTGTAAAGAGACCTACCTTGCCGCTTAAGAAAGAAATCGTCGCATCGGCTTTGCACCCTGCTCTGTCTCCAACCCAAGTGCCGGTTTCTGAGTTCAGACCGGAAGGAATATCCAGAGAAACGTGCAATGCTCGTCTTTCGTTGAACCACATTGCTGCATCGAGGAATTCGTCTTTAAGCGGACGTTCCAAACCGATTCCGAAAATCGCATCCACCACGATGTCGGCTTTGGGAGTGTCGTAAGGATCGGTGTAAGTCGTACGGCCTAATTTTTCCCATTCGGCCAGGGCTGCTATTGCTTCTTCGCTCTTGGGTGTTTTGCCGGCAACCTGAACGACATTAACGTCGTATTCCTTCTTTAAAAGTTCAATCGCAGTTCGATATCCGTCGCCGCCGTTGTTTCCGGGACCGCAAACCACGGTTACACGGGCCGGAGCTGGATAAAGATCGGAGATGAAGTCAGCAGCGGCTTTGCCTGCTCTCTCCATCAAAACTCCGGGCCCTAAGATACGGGCGTATTTTTCCTCGAGTTCTCTTAACTGAGGAATCTGAAGTAAGGAAACCGACATGGATTATTACCTTTAAAAAGAAAGGAGACTGTCGCCTCGGACAGTCTCAAACAATATTCGTGAATTTATTTTCGCTTAACAAAACGCATCGGGCTGTAAGGCGTCGGATCAATAGCCGGCGTCTTCTTCTCAATGACATCCGACAAGAGTTCGGCACAGCCCTCAGACAGAGCCCAGCCGTTTAAGCCGTGGCAAATGTTGAGATACAAGCCCTCGAACGGTGTTTCGCCGCAGGACGGAAGACTGTCCGGGTGAACAATACATTTGCCGATCCAGTTGGTGGATTCGGTCCATTGAGCCGCAGTGGGCAGAAGCTTACAGCTGGCCTCGTAGATTTCTTCAATCACTTTGTCTGTCATATCGTGAGAAGATTCTCCGAGCCAATAACGGCCGCAGACTCTGACGCGATTGCCTAAACGGGTGACAAGAAGATCTTTATTGTCAAAAATCAGTGTGTGAAGCGGCGGGACATTCATCGGATCGATGGTTGCGGTCACGGCCCAGCCGGTGAGCTGCATCGTCGGAAGCTCAAGTTTGCCGTCCAGCAGAGGCTTTGTCCCTAAATTGCTGCAAAGCACGACGGCATCGCTGGCAATTTCGCCCTTGTCCGTCCTAACACCGACGACCTTATTGTTCTCATCAAACATCAGGCCGGTGACTTCGGTGTGATACATCATTGTCAGGTTCTTCTGACTGACATTGATGGCCTGAATCTGTTTGGAGCAATAGCTTCCGTTGCCTGAGAGTTCCTGCGGAAGATAAGAGCAGCCGAGGAAAGGATCAGGGACGTTTTCTAAAGAGGGATCAATTCTGGAAGCCTCTTCTCTCGTCAGCCATTCTCCGGGCTTTTCGCTCTCTCCCTTGTGAGCTTCTTCCCACGCCTGTGCATTGGTAAAGACGCGAAGCAGACCGTAGACTTGTTCAAAAGACAGATCTTCCAAACGAGCATGGAATTCGGTTAAACCGACACTGTATCGAGCTAAAGTCATCAACGACTCGTGATTTGCGGCCCAGACATCCGCGCTTCTGGCGTTAGCCAAAGCACGAAGGAATTTCATCTGACTGATGGATACGTCCCAGCCCAAGCGGCGGGTTTTAGCGAAGATGGAGGCCAGGCCTGCTTTACCTTTAAAGGGGGCGCAAAGCATCTGTACGGAAATGGGACCCATGAAGCCGGCCATTCCGAAACTGCATTCCTGATTAGGCGTCGAGGCTTTCTCGATCAATGTAACGTTATGACCGCGCTTTAAAAAATTATGAGCACACGCAATACCCGTGACCCCTGCTCCGACAACAATGATATGCATTGGTTCTCCACCTTATAATGTGCAGATTATTTTAACTTATTTGTATTTTTGCACAAACAGTGAGCTCTAAAAACCTTCTGACTATTGATGAGCTTTCGCAGGTCTCGGGACTCAGTAAGCGAACCATCCGATACTATGTCAACGGCGGCCTTTTGGATCGTCCGTCCGGCGAAACAAAAAATGCCCGTTACGATGCCAGCCATTTAGAACAAATTCGCAACATTAAAGCACTTCGGGAAAAAGGCTACACCCTCGCCCGCATCGTTGAACTCAAACGCCAAACGCATCAGGAAGTCCTCAACCGCCGGGAAATCGGAGAACCGCTTACGGTGATTGAAATTCCTGTTGATCCTGGAATCTCAATTGAATTTCGTCAGGAGATCTGCGGCCTGACGCAGCCGCAAATGATTAAACTTGCGCAAGCATTTTTAGAAGTCATCAAGTCTGAAAAAGACAAAGAAGCTCAGGAAGAAAAAGAATGAAACAAAACAGCTCAAAGCTGATGGAAGACATCAAAAAATTTCTCACCGGAAAAAAGACGGACTATGTTAAAATCGGCGGCCACCGTTTTGCCGAAAATATCAAGGTCGGCCAAAACGCTCTGGTTTTGAACGGAACCGGCGTCCGCACGCAAAGCGATAAGCCGATTTATGCCGTTGCGCTGTATTTGCCGGCGAAAACACATCGTCAAGATACTTCCCGAGCACTATTAGGCGCTCGAAGAGTTCAAATTGTTATTCTCCAACCCTTGAACGCGGAAGATTTCATCTCCTCTATGCGCGAGGCCATCGCAGAAAACAATGATGAGACTTATCAGGACTTCATAGAGAATGAACTTCAGCAGATTGAAGAATTCATGAAGGACCTAACGAACCTTGAACCCGGCGATGTGGCTGATGTGGATTGGCTCCCTTCCCGCGGGACATTCGTTTATTACAACGGCCAGCTGATGGGCAATCCCGTCCGAGGCAAGGCGCTTTATGATGCTGTCCTTTCTATCTGGTTAGGCGATCACGCTTTAGAAGAAGGGCTAAGAGAAGGACTTTTGAGCCTTCCCAAAGAGGAAAAAGAAAATTAAAAGCCGGCAGAGAAAGCAGTTTCCGCCTTCTCTGCTTCCGGACACGACAAAGCCGCCCGAGGGCGGCTTTTGAGTTCACAAGAACCTATTCGAAATTACTTAACGAACTTCGGATGGATCAGGTTCTGTGTATTGAATGTGGCATCCCATTCAGCCTGAGTCATCAGATGCTGTTCGTCAACAACGATCTGATGGAGAGACTTACCGGTTGTGTAGCCTTCCTTAGCGATAGCGGCGCACTTCTGATAACCGAAATGCGGCTTCAGGAGTGTAACGATACCGATGGAGTTCATGACGTAGTCTTTGCAGCGTTCGGTGTTGGCGGTAACGCCTTCAACCAGTTTCTTACGCAGTGTGTCGCAGGCGTTGGTCATAACCTTCATCTGTGTATACAGAGCGTATGTAATAACCGGTTCCATAACGTTCAGTTCGAGCTGGCCGGCAGAAGCAGCAAGCATCACTGTTGTGTCGAGACCGATAGCAAGGAAGCTGGCCTGGTTAGCAACTTCAGCAGCAACCGGATTAACTTTACCCGGCATGATGGAAGAACCCGGCTGGAGCTGAGGAAGATTGATTTCCTTCAGACCGCAGCGAGGACCGGAGGCAAGCAGACGAATGTCGTTGCAGACCTTAGTCATCTTAACTGCCAGACCCTTGATGGCGGAAGACAGAGTCATGTAAGCGCCGCAGTCGCTGGTAGCAGCGATCAGGTCTTCACTGTTCTTGAAGTCGATGCCGGTCAGTTCGGCAAGGTTCTTAACAGCAAGTTCCGGATATCCCGGGGCAGCGGTAACGGTAGTGCCGATAGCGGTAGCGCCGAGGTTGACGATCTTGAGGTGTTCCTGAGCAGCGCGCAGGTTTTCGATTTCGTCATTGATAGTGAAGCCCCAGCCGTGGAATTCCTGACCCAGAGTCATAGGAACAGCGTCCTGGAGGTGGGTACGGCCCATCTTCAGAGTCTGATCGAATTCTTTAGCCTTGGCATAGAGTGCGTCGCGGAGTTCTTCAGCGGCCTTGATAAGGACGTTGGAGCGGAGGATGCAGCTCAGATGAATAGCGGTCGGGTATGTGTCGTTTGTGGACTGACCGAAGTTTGCGTCGTTGTTCGGGTTGACGATGGAGTAGTCACCGAGCTTACCGCCGAGATGTTCGATAGCGAGGTTGGAGATAACTTCGTTAGCGTTCATGTTGGTGGAAGTACCTGCTCCGCCCTGCAGCCAGTCAGTGATGAACTGGTCACGATATTTTTCAGTGTTGTTGATGAGCTGATCGCAAGCCCAGATCATTGCATCGGCAACTTCAGGTTTAACAACGCCGAGTTCCTTATTAGCCATCGCAGCTGCTTTCTTAACATAAGCAAAAGCGATGATGAAGTAGATTTCTTGGTTGTTCTTCTCTTCAGTGATGAAGAAGTTTTCTTTGCCGCGAAGGGATTGGACGCCATAGTAAGCGTTGGCAGGAACTTCTAAGTCGCCGATAAAATCATGTTCAATACGAGCCATTCAGGTCTCCTCAAAAATTTATATCCCGCTTCATCTCGAAGTAGGATTTGAAAAATAACCGTGTCGGTATAAAACCGTTGGTCCACACAGTCATCCGATGCAGACAGAGCCGAACGCTACTCAACACACTGCGAACCGGCTCTTGTTTGCTGCGAAGTATTGTAATCGTTTGCACAAAAAAAATATATGGTTTACCCCAAACTTATGGGGTAAACCATATGCGACGGAAAAATCATTAACTAATTTTTTTATCTCTATGAATTCATTGATCTTTATTAAGAATATTTTTTAATCTAACAAATAGGCTTTGATTTGTTATGTAATTCTTCGTAACAATCAGGTGATTTTGAGCATAGAAAAAGGCCTCGCAATGTGAGGCCCTTTTCTTATATCCCTTTAAGGGTACGTTAGATCAGCGGATTACATGAAGCCACAGACAACGAAACCGAAAGCGACGGAGAAGAAAATCGCCAGAACGCCGGGGATGAAGAAAGAGTGATTGAAGACCCACTTACCGATGCGTGTTGTACCGGTGTCGTCCATCTGAACAGCGCCGAGGAGTGTCGGGTATGTCGGGAGAACGAACAGAGCGGAAACAGCGGCGAAGCAGGCAACCAGCATGTAAGCGTTGTCCGGATGAGCGGCTGTGATACCGAGGGCAGCAACCACTGTCGGAGTAATCGCCTTAGCAGTAGCGGCCTGAGAGTACAGGAGCATAGCGGCTAAGAAGAAGACAACTGCGAGGAGAGCCGGATACTGGCTGATGGTTTCAGAAGCAAAAGCCTTGATCTGAGCGGTGTGACCGGAAACGAATGTATCACCGAGCCATGCAACACCGAGAACGCAGATACAGGCAACCATACCGGATTTGAAAACGGATGTGGAAGCGATATCGCCGAGTTTGACCTTGCAGAAAACCGTGATCAGAGCGCCGACAGTAAGCATCAAGCTCATGATGGCTGCGTCACGTGTGACGATAACCGGTTTGATCAGGCCGATAGCCGGAGAAATAGCGGATGCGTAGCAGACAACTGCGATAACGCCGATAAGGAAGATCCAAACGGAAAGCTTGGCAGAGGAAGTGATCTTGATTTCCTGCATGCCGACAGGAGGCTTAACGAGACCTTCTTTAAGACGTTCCTGGTAAACCGTAGAGGTGCTGAGATCCATCTTGCAGAACATCGTCATGATGAAAGCAGTGACCATGCAGCCTAAGAATGTGGTCAGAAGCCAAACAGCCAGCAGAGTCGGATAGCTCCAGCCGAACGGTTCGAGAACGCCTGTCATGTAAATAACAGCGGCGGAAACCGGAGAAGCTGTAATAGCGATCTGAGAAGCGACCACAGCGATAGACAGCGGAACGCTCGGGCGGATGTTCTGGCCTTTAGCAACTTCAACGATAACCGGGATCATCGAGAAAGCGGTGTGACCTGTACCAGCGAAAATCGTCAGAACATAGGTAACCAGCGGAGCCAGATAGTTGATGTATTTAGGATTCTTGTAGAGAATCTTTTCAGCGATGTAAACGAGGTAGTCCAAGCCGCCTGCGAGCTGCATGGCGGAAATGGCCGAGATCACGGATGCAATGATCAGGATCACGTCCCAAGGAATGTTACCCGGCTTCATGCCTAAACACAGACCGAGAATGAGAACACCGGCACCGCCGGCGTAGCCGATACCGATACCGCCGAGACGCACACCGACAAAGATCGCGCCGAGCAGAACGATAATCTGAAGAATAACCATGATATCCATAAATCCTCCGAAAGAAAGTACGCGGTTAACCGTACTCCCCGAGATGTTGGCTTAGTTAATTATTGACGGGTCGCCAAAGACCCTTGAATCGAAGCAAGAACATGTTTTTTTTAACCTGCTCCGAGCGCTGAAAATTCGGCAGCGGATTCCGCTGCCGAAATCTTGAACTCAATTACTTGACGAATTTCGGATGAATCAAGTTCTGAGTATTGAATGTGGCATCCCATTCAGCCTGAGTCATCAGATGCTGTTCGTCAACAACGATCTGATGGAGAGACTTACC
>ENA-UEOI01000053-UEOI01000053.1-human-gut-metagenome-genome-assembly--contig:-NODE-53-length-138140-cov-17.109653_pt1 | contig 138140 bp, 117 predicted proteins | sample MGYA00242883_ERZ507882 | MGnify/ENA primary metagenome ERZ507882 (study PRJEB26167, sample SAMN06115502) | human gut metagenome | host: Homo sapiens | place: China:Chongqing | collected 2015-07-29...
TGTTTCCGGCGGCGTCCACGCTGCGCGACGGGCTGGTCATCCTGTGCGAAGGCGAGGCCGACTGCATCTGCGCCCGCTCGCACGGTCTGAACGCGATCACGCAGACCGGCAAGCCGGACGTGTGGCCGAAGTCGCACCTCAACGCGCTGGCGGGCCGGGAAATCCTGCTCTGCTACGACGCGGACAAGCCGGGGCAGGCCTACGCGGACAAGGCGGAAAAGAACCTGACGCGCGCCGGGTGTACGGTGTTCCGGCTGGAATGGCCGGATTTCATGGGCCGGGAAAACGGAGAATGGCCGGACGACCACGGGCAGGACCTGACCGACTTCTTTGTCCGGCACAGGCAGGGCGTCGGCGAGTTCATGACGCTTGTCGGGGCCGCCAGAGAGCGGCGGGAAAACGCCCGGAAGGACGTAGCCGGCACACCGGAAACATCCGCGCCGGACGTCGGGTTCATGCGCTTTTTCGACAGCGGCGTGAACGGGCGGCTGTCGTTCCGGGAAAAGCTGCTGGCGGACTGGCTCGCCGAACACTTCCCCATGCTCTACCACGACGAATCGGGCCAGCTTTACCGCTGGGAAGGCCGCTTTTTCGAGCCGTGGAGCGTGGAGCAGCTCAAGCGCGAGGCCATCATCGCGCTTGGCGACGAGGCCACGGCCTCGCGCGTGAACGGCTCGTGTTCGCTGGTGCTGGCGCTGGCGTCCATGCCCAGCGGGCGCGAACTGGACGACCGCGAAGACTGGGCCTGCCTTGAAAACGGGATGCTCAACCTGCGCACGCTGGAGTTCATCCCGCATGACCGGGACTTTCTTGCCACGGTCAAGCTCGGCGTGACGTGGCACGGCGAAAAACCGCCAAAACCGGAACGCTGGCTGCGGTTCCTCGGCGAAACCGTGCAGACGCCGGAAGTCATCATGCAGCTTCAGGAATTCATCGGCTACAGCATGACCCGGGACACCACCATGGGCAAGGCGCTCCTTCTGCTCGGCCCCGGCGCGGACGGGAAAAGCAAGGTGATCAGCATCATGCGGGCGCTGGTGGGGCAAAAGAACTGCTCCGCCGTGACCATTGCCGGGCTTGAAGATCAGTTTCAGCGGGCGTCGCTGTTCCGCAAGATGCTCAACGTCGGCGCGGAACTGAGCGCGGAGGCCACCAACAGCGAGTTTTTCAAGAACGTCGTCACCGGCGACCCGATACAGGCCAGCTTCAAGCACAAGGACAGCTTCGAATTCCGCCCGTACTGCAAACTGGCCTATGCCATGAACAAAAAACCGCGCGTGCTCGACAACTCCGACGGATTCTTCCGGCGCATTCTTCCAGTACAGTTCAAGCGGCAATTTCTGGAGGACGACCCGACGATGGACAACGACCTTGAAAGCAAGCTGATGGCCGAACTTGACGGCATCTTTGCGTGGGCCGTGCTCGGACTGCATCGGCTGATGAAGAACAAACGGTTCACATCCTGCGATGAAACCACGGAATTCATCATGAAATACCGTCGGTACAACAATCCTGTAATGGCCTTTGTGCAGGATCAATGCACGCTTGAAGACGGCTATGACGAAGACCTCAAGGAACTGTACAAGGCGTACAAGAGTTACTGCACGGAAGGCGGCTACAAGCCGTTGAACCGCGAAAACTTCATCGAAGAGCTGGAAACGGCGACCCGCAAGCTGCGGGAGGTCGCGGTCAAAGTCTACCGTCCGCGAGTCGAGGGCAAGCGCCCGCAGCGCGTCTCCGGCATTTCCCTGACCTCCGGTTTTACAAACAGCCTCTAGGATGCCCGTACAGCCATGTTTGCGTACAATTTGACCTGCACACAGCAAGAGAAACCGAAACGCCTGTACGGGCCGTTTCTGCGCGAAATTCGGGCAAGGGGCGTTTCCCCCGTATCCCCGACACATGGCGGGGGTGGGCGGTCACAAAAGCGGTCAGTAAGAAGCATGAGGCTTTTTATGGCTCAATCAGCAGTAAATACAGGACAAAAACGTTTTCATCACGCAAGTGGATCACTGGCGGTCAGTGAACCGCTGACCGCGTATCACCAGTTATGCCAGTTGGTTTCGTGGTGGTCAACGAATTTTGGAAAAAACTCCACGCATATGCACACGCGCACGCGCGCGCATATGCGTGCGTGTGCGCGTATAATTTTCTATTATTTTCGTTGACCAGTGATCCAGCCTAGAAATAGAAAAAATAGAAAAACAATTCAATATGTTAGAAAGTAAGAATCTACTGACCATTTACTGACCGCCAATGATCCGCTTTGTGATCCAGACGGTTTTACATAAGAGGTTCACATGGTTACGACAGAAACGACACTTAACGGCATACTCTCCGCGTGGGGCATGGGCGGCGAACCTGATCATCCCACCATTTCCCTGCAGACTGCCGGGACAGCCGCACCTGTCGAACCAAGCCCATCCGATGCCGGACGGAATGAACAGAGGGGGGAGGGAGCTGTCCCCTCCCCCACGGAGCCGGAACCCAAAGCGGAAGGCTTCGGCGCAAGCATCGGAAGGAGACTGCTGGGCAACGTGTGCGACAAAAGCGTTGTTGCCAGCGGAGCCGACAGGCTCGTGGAATTATGCCGGGCGTACCCGGTCAGACCGTACCTCGTTGAGGGCGGCGGGCGCGGCTTCACCATCCCGAACGGCTGGGGCGCGAACGAAACGAACTGGGCCGTAGTCAAAGAGTTCGAGCGGCTGTGGTGGAGCGAGGCAGGAGACGAAATCGTAGAACGCTTTGCGGATAAGCTGCCCATGGTTGGACGCAGCCTGTGGGAAAAGAACGAACCTGACGGAGTGGGACTTCCCCGCTCCCGCACTGGCCGCCGGCCATAACTCCGTCGAGGTAGGTTCTTTCAGAAACCCTTCCCACAGGGGTCGGCACAGGCGTGGGGGCGTATCGCGGAAAAATGAAATTTGATTTTGCAATATACAAAAGAAACGGGCAACGAGATGAATAACGACTTTTCCACAGCCTCGGAATCCCGCCTTTCAGGCAATCCTGTTTTTCCGCAGGACGGCTGGAATCCCCTCACCGGGCGGCGGGAATTCCGATCCGCCAATCAGGCGTGGGACATGTACGGGCAGTACAGGTTCGGCATTGCCAAGCGCACGTTTCTCAACTACGTCGGCAAGGAAAAGCGTTGCCGTCCGCGCCCTGATATGACGTATCATGTTGAAGATATAGAAAAATTTTCAATATCTGAAGGTTGGCCCCCGGCCCCTGCCTTTGCCCGGCTCGCGCCACAGGGGGAGCGGGGGGGAAACGCGGACGCCACCTGTTACGGCGAAATGTACCAGATGGAAAAGGCACTTACGCAACGCGCCGTGCGTCAGGCGAAAGAGCTTGAAGTGGACCGCAAGCTCAAGCGTCTCATTCCCCGCGAGCTGTACGAGCAATCGCTGGCGGCGGCTGCCGTTGTGACCAGCACGGGGCTGGAAGCCTTCGTCTACGATTCCGTGCGCGAGATCATCCACCTGTGCGGCGGGACGCTCGAAAAGGAAGACGCCCTGCGCGAGTACATGCTTGAGCGGGTAAAGGACTGCCTCAACGGTTTTTCCGAAGCATTCGAGTATGACGTGGAGCTGGAGGCCCGGCTGGATGAAGAGGCTGAAAAGGAGGCGTCCCATGGGGACGCGCAGACGGATAGAGAGGCGAACGCATGACGAAACAGTGGACGCTGATCGACATGTCGCGGACGCGCAGACGGATCGTCGCGCCGTGTCCTCCCGGTGTACCTCCGGGAAGGGTGCGGTTCGAGTGGCCGGATGCCGTGCGCCGGATATGGCGGCGTCCCGAGCGGCTGTCCGTTTCCGAGTGGGCGGAACGCTATCGCGTGATGGAGCCGGACGGACCACGCCCCGGCAAGTGGAGCAACGCCACCGCGCGGTATCTGTCCGGGCCGATGGATGCCTTTTCCCTGCCGCATGTGCGGGAGGCCGTGGTGGTGGCTCCCCCGCAGACGGGCAAAACGGAAATCCTGCTCAACTGCATGGGCTTTGCCGCTGATCACTACCCCGGCCCGGCGCTCATGGTGTATGACCAACGTGAGCTGGCGCAGCGGATGAGCACGGGCCGGGTGCGGAACCTGTTCCGGCTCTCGCCCCGCCTGCGCGGGATGCTCACGGGGAAACAGGATGATGAGGCCAATTTCTTTCTCCGGCTCAGGCACATGCGCATCGGCTTCGGGTGGGCGACGTCCGTTTCCACGCTCTCCAACGTATCCGTCCGCAACCTGTTTCTGGACGAGGTGGACAAGTACGAGTCCACAAACAGGCAGGAAGCCGGGCCGGTATCGCTGGCCTACAAGCGCGTGCGCGCCTACCGGGACACGTCCAAAATCATGCTGTCCAGTTCCCCCACCACCGTGGAAGGCGAAATCTGGCTGGCCTATCTGCGGGCGCAGGTGCGGTTTGAATTTGCCGTGCGCTGCCCGGACTGCGGGCAGCATCATGTGATGCGCTTCAGCCATGCTTCCGGGAAAGGCTGCGTCGTCTGGCCGGAGGGGATGGCATCGCAGGACGTCTTCAGCGGCAAGGCCGCCCGGTATGTCTGCCCGTGCGGAAGCGTCTGGGACGACTTCAAACGGGACCGTGCCGTGCTCGGCGGACGCTGGCAGGAAGCGGAAAGCGGGCTGGACATGGCGACATGGTTTGCCCGGCATCGCTCACGTTCCGTCGCCTTCCGCTTCTCGGCGCTGGTGTCGCCGTTCGTCGGCCTTTCGGAGACTGCCTCCCGCTTCATCACGGCGGCGGAAGACCTGAAAGTCGGGAAACTCGACGCCTACAAGGATTTCATGAACGGCTACCTCGGCGAACCGTGGCAGGAAGACTACAGCCCGCGCAAGGAAGAGGCCGTGCTGGCCCTGCGCGACGAACGCCCGTCCGGGGTGCTGCCCTCCACGGAAAAGGTGGCGGCACTGCTGGCCGCCGTGGATACGCAGGATTTCGGCTTCTGGTACGAAATCAGGGCGTTCGGATACGGTCAGGAATGCGAATCGTGGCAGGTGCGCTCCGGCTTCGTGGAGGATTTGGACGCGCTCGACCGCGTGCTGTGGCTGCCCTACTACGACGTCAACGGCGTGGAGCACGTCGTGCATCTGGCGGGCATAGACTCGCAGGGGCACCGGACGCGGGAAGTGTACGACTGGTGCATCCGGAACCGCGGGCGCACGCTGCCGATCAACGGCGAACGCAGGCTGAAGCAGCCGTACACGCTGGCGAATCTTGAAAACTATCCGGGAACCAGCGTCAAGATTCCCGGCGGCCTGCGCCTGCTGCACGTCCACACGAAATACTATAAGGACGCCCTGCACCGGAAACTGTCCATCGCTCCGGCGGACCCCGGCGCATGGCACATGAATGCGGAGTGCACGGCGGAATGGGCAAAGCAGTTGTGCGCCGAATACGTTGACGATCTCGGCAACTGGACGTGCCCCAAAGGACGGGACAACCACGCGTGGGACGTGAGCGTGTACGGCTTCTGTCTGGCCGACTTCCTCGGCCTGCGCTACCAGACGCCGGAGCTGTACGAGACGGAACCCGGCGACCCCATGAGCACGGAACCCCGGCAAGAACGCCCACGGCGGCGGTGGTAACGGTTGTCTTTTCCCTCCCTTTCAGGCAAGCCTTACAGAAAAGGGGGGGCATATGAAGGAAGATATGCGGATAGGCAAGCTCATAGCCCTGCTGCTGTGGGTTGTGGCTGCGGTGGCGGCTTTCGAATGTTTTGCGGAAAATCAGTACAGTCTGGCGTTCGCCTGCATTTTCAGCGGGCTGTTTTCGGGGGCACTGCTCTGGGAAATAGCCTCATGCGTGGAACAGCTGAAAGGCATCCGGCGAATTTTCGAAAACGTCACAAAAGACTAAGCATCATGTCTTGCCAAGCGCGGCAAACGTCGCTATCTTAAACGGAAGAAGGGCGGCAAGTGCTACCAACACTCACCGCCCCGTGGGCCAGTCCCCCGGCGATTTTAGTTCATCACCAAGTTTCAAGCCCGTGTGAGAATGGCTGTTCCCACACGGGCAAACTCATTTTCTAGCCGCGAAAGCGGCGGATAATAAGCGCCACGATGACGCCGGCCAATACATTGGCCGCGACGTCAAGCAGGAACTGTGCCATAGGCTTACTCCTTTACCCGGAGAACGGCCCACGCCTCTGATAGCGGCTTTTGGGATGAAGCACAAGGCATCTCCCGAAAACGGAGAGAATGACGCGCTTCGTATTGTTCCGCCGATACCTTTTTGGGGCATCCCCATAACCGGCAAGACGACGTCCGGGGGTCCGTGAGGCCCCGGCCGCTCATGGAGCGGAAAAACGTCGCCTTGCCTTTTTGTGTGTGACGCTCCTCCAGCCGCACCACTTTTGGGTTTCTCCATCCCGCCCCCTCCCGCTTTCCGAGGGGCATCCTGTCCGCCGGATTCGTCGCCCCGCCTCTTCCGGGTGCGCCGGCGGCCACTCCGGCATTGCCATCCATATGCCCTTTTGGGGATGCTCCCGCCAGCAGCCGCCTTCCCCTGTCGGCAAGCCGCCCTCTCCCCGTTAACGTTTCCACGTTGTTCTCCGCACCGCATTAACCCCGTTTGCGCGTTCGCCTTTTTTCTGCTCAATTCTGGCTGATGCTTTCGCCAATCAGGAGCGTGCGGTATGGCGTTTACAAGTTTTCGGGATACGTTGGAACGGATGCGCAACGATCTCGCGTCGGGAAACTGGCGCGTCAAGTCGTATGATATTGACGGGATGCAACGGGAATTTTTTTCGCCCGCCGAGTTCATGCAGATGCTCGACTATGTGGAGCGCAAGGCGGCGGACGAGGCGGCGCGCGATACCGGATACCGTCCGCGCACGGTCGTGCGGAGCGCGGACCGATGAGCCTGTCCGCGCGGCTCGGCAAGCTCGTCGGCCTGTTCGCGCCGGGGACGCGGCTCGCGCACGGCAAACGCATGTACGCTGCGGCCCGGCCCACGGAAGACGCCGCCGGGTGGCTTCCGATGGATCGGAACGTCAACGACGTGGTGCGGGCAAGTTCCAGCGTCGTCCGTGCCCGCGTACGCCAGCTTGTGCGCGATTTTCCTTATTTTGACCGGGCTGTGAGGATGCGCGCCGCGCTGGTTGTGGGCAACGGCATCCGGCTGCAAGCCCGCTACTACGGGGCGGGAAAGGCTTCCGCAACGCTTGACGCCGAGCTCAATGAGGCCGTGGAAAGCGCGTTCGAGCGCTGGTGCGAACAGGCCGACTTCTCGGGCCGCCTGCACTTTTACGACATGCAGGCACTGGCCGAACGCCAGCTCCTCGAATGCGGCGAATACTTCTTCATCCGGCGTTTCGACCGTGGACGCTACGCCCTGCAAGGCATCGAGGGCGACCGGCTCACCGGGCACGGCGCGCGGGCGGCGGACGGCAACGCGCTGGACGGCGGCATCGAATACGAAGAAGCCACGGGCCGCATCGCCGCCTACTGGTTTGACGACGGCGCATTCACGCGGCGCGTGGTGCGCGTGCCCGCTGCGCAGGTGATCCACGGCTTCGAGGCGCTGCGCCCCGGACAGCTCCACGGCATCAGCCCGTTCGTGGCCTGCGTCATGGTCGCGGGCGACCTCGCCGAGCTGCTGGACTCGGAACTGGACGCCACGCGCCTGCAATCCAAATACCTCGGCTTCGTGCAGTCGAACGACCCCGTCGGCTTTCAGGCCGACCGCAAGGCCGCGGGCCGCCGGGCCGAACACCTTTCCAACGCGACGCTCGAATACCTCCGGGCCGGGGATTCCGTCACGCTGGCGCAGATAAACCGCCAGTCCGGGACGTTCGAGCCGTTTTTGCGCTTCAACCTCCGCACGCTGGCCGTGGGGACCGGGCTTACCTATGAGCTGCTCACCGGCGACTACGACCAGATATCCTACTCCAACCTGCGCGGCATCCGGCTCGACCTCGCGCAGGCCCTCAAGCCGGCGCAGGAAAACCATATCCGCTGGCTGTGCCGCCCCGTCTTCCGCGACTGGCTGAAAGTCGAAAGCCTGCGCCGCCCGGAGCTGGCCCCGGCCTTTGCCATGCTTGAACCGTGGTCGGACAAATGGATCGCGCCGGGCATGGAATCGCCCGACCCGCTCAAGGAAATCAACGCGTTCCGTGCCGAAGTCGCGCTCGGCGTCCGCTCGCCGCAGGAAATCGCCGCCCGCCGGGGCCGCGATTACGACGAGGTGGTGGACGAAATCGCGGAAGCCAAAACCAAGGCCGAAAGCAAGGGGCTGGGCTTCGGCGACATTTTCACCGCCCCCGGAGGACTCTATGTCGAAAAATAAGTTGACGACCCGCAGCGCCGCGTTCGGCCTGCGCCAGTCGCCTGCCTCGCTGGATGATACGGCACGCACCGTTGATTTCGTGCTGGCCACGGAAGGGCGCGTCCCCGTCTGGGACTGGGAACGCGGCATGATTGACGAAATCCTGCTCATGTCCGGCTGCTCCTTCCCGGAACAGGTTCCGCTGCTCGACGCGCACAGCCGCTGTTCCATCGAAGATCAGCTCGGTTCCCTGCGCGGCCTGCGCGTGGAAGGCGAAAGCCTGCTGGCCACGGCGCACTTTTCCAGCACCGCCGGAGACGCGTTCCGCAAGGTCGCCGAAGGGCATCTTACCGACATTTCCGTGGGCTACAGCGTGGACGAATCGTACTGGATTCCCGAAGGCGAAACGGGCTTTGTCGGGGAATCCGGGCGTTCGTTCGCCGGGCCCGTCCGCGTGGTCAGCAAATGGACCGTCAGGGAAGGTTCCCTGACGCCCATCGGGGCGGACGACGCCGCCAAAGCCCGCTCTCAACAGTGTAACCCGGAGGCAACCATGCCGAATACGCTCCCTTCCCAGACGACGCCCGAACCCGTCGCCACGCCCCCCGTCCAGAAAAACCGCTCCGCTTCGGAGCCGCTGCCCGTCACCGCTCCCGACGCGGTGCAGGAACCCGTCGTCCCCGACGACGCGGCCCGCGCCGCCGATATTCTGTCCCTCGCCGTCCGGCACGGGATGCCGGAACTGGCGGAACGCGCCATCCGCGAGCATGTGAACCTTGACGCCTTCCGGGCGCAGGTGCTCGACGCCATATCCTCCCGGAACAGCGAGTCCGTCCCCGGATTCCGCGTCAGCATGGGGCAGGATGAGGACGAAAAGTTCCGGGCGGCCGCCGCCGATTCGCTGGTACTGCGTACCTCTTTCGGGCGCGTGGTCAAAACGCCCGCCCCCGGTGCGGAAGAGCTGCGCGGCTTCACCTTGGCGGAACTGGCCCGCGACTGCCTGCGCCGGGCCGGGAAGCCCACGCGCGGCGACATGGACATGGTAGGCCGCGCGTTCACCACGTCCGACTTCCCGTCCATCCTCGCCGACGCCGCGCACCGGGCCGTGCTGGCCGGGGCCGAAGAGGCGCAGGAAACCTATTCCCTGTGGACGGGCGAGGCCACGGCGGCGGACTTCCGCGAGCATACCGGCGCGACGCTCGAATCCTTTTCCACGCTCGACCGCGTGAACGAAGACGGCGAATACACCCACGGCGCGATCAGCGACCGGGGAGCGGTGTTCAGCGTCGCCACCTACGGGAAGCTGTTCAGCATTTCCCGTCAGGCCGTCATCAACAACGATCTGAACCAGTTTACGGAAATACCCCGCAAGATGGGGCAGGCAGCCGAGCGCACCGTCGCCGACCTCGTCCACGGCCTGCTCACCAGCACGGCGAACCTCAAGGACGGCAAGCCGCTCTTCCACGCCGACCGCAAAAACCTGCTGACGGCGGCGGCCATTTCCGCGGCCTCGTTCGGCAAGGCCGTCACCGCCATGGGCACGCAGAAAGACAGCGCCGGCAAGACGCTGGCCTTGCGTCCCTCGTTCCTGATCATCCCGGTCGCGCTTCAGATGGAAGCCTACCAGCTCCTGAACGCAACGGTCATCGGCACGCAGGCGGAACCGAACAGGCCGAACCCGTGGACGAACTACTGCACGCCGGTCATCGAACCGCGCCTCGACGGCACGGGCGCGCTGCCGTGGTTCCTCGCCGGGATGCGCGGCACGTTCCTTTCCGTGGCGTGGCTCGGCGGCAACAAGACCCCTCGCGTGGAACAGCGGCAGGGCTGGACCATCGACGGCACGGAATTCAAGGTGAGCATCGACGCGGGCGCGTTCATCAACGATCCCCGCGCCGGAACCAAAAACCCCGGCGTAGCTCCGGCGTAAGGAGGCTGAACAATGAAGAACTTCATGCAGAACGGTTCCCGGATGCGCTGGAAGAACAGCGGTTCCGCAGCTGTCCTTTCGGGCGAGCTGGTGCCTCTGTCCGGCATGGTCGGCGTGGCCGCCACGGATATCCCCGCCGGAGCGGAAGGCGAGCTTGCCGCCTGCGGGGTTTTCCTGCTGGCGAAGGAAGCCGCCGCCAGCGGCAAGGATGTGGCGCAGGGGGCCGCCGTCTACCTCGACGCCGACGGCAAGCTGACCACGGCGGCGACAACCACGTCGGGAAGCGACGCCACAAACAACCTGCGCGTCGGCGTATGCTGGGAGCCCGCGGCTTCCACGGCTGCCGTCGTCAGCGTCAAGATCAACGTCTGAGCTCTGCGGCGGGCGTTCTCCGGGGCGTCCGCCGCTTTTGGAAAAAAATATGTGGCAAGATGTTGTGGCATGGACGGACAAGCTGATGCTGGACGTGCCTTTCAAGCTGACGGCATCGCTTTTCGGCTCTGTCGTGGCTTCGATGCTCGGCGGCGTTTCCGCGCTTGTCGTCATTCTCTTTCTGCTGCTGTGCTGCGATTTCCTGCTGGGTTTCTGCCGCGCGTGGGTGCTCGACCGGATAAGCGGAAGGAAGATGCGGGCCGGTGTCTGCAAGATGTTTTTTTATTTCGTGGCGGTGCTGGTCATGGCGGCGGTGGAACATGCCGTCCGGCAAAGCGGCGTCCCCTTCCCCGTGCGTGATTTTTTCATCGCGTTTCTCTGCGTCAACGAGGCGTTGTCGTGCATGGAGCATCTTGCCTTTTTCGGCGTGCCTTTCCCGCACAAGCTGCGGGGCCGCCTGCGCAAGTACCGCGATGCCATTTTCAATGAGGAGAACAAGGCATGAGCTTTGACGCGTCGTTTGAAACCATCGTCATGGACCCCGGCATGGAAGGCGGCCTGAAGCTGACGGACGATCCGGCGGACCCCGGCAAGCTGACCTTCGCGGGCATCAGCTCGGCCTCGTGGCCCGGATGGTCGGGCTGGGCCGTCATCGAATCCGCCCGCAAACAGGGCACGCTCAAAAGCGAAGGCGTCCGGAGCGTGCTGCTGAAACTGGTGCAAGGCTTCTACAAGAAAGAATTCTGGGACTGCTGGAAGTGCGGGGACCTGCCCGACGCGCTGGCGCACGAGCTTTTCGAGCAATCCATCAACCTCGGCCACCCGCGCACCTGCCGCCACCTCCAGCAGGTGCTCAACGCCCTGAACGCCGAAGCCGCGCCGGGCGTGTTCCGCTACGGGGCCGACCTCGGCGTTGACGGCGCATTCGGCCCCAAAACGCTTTCCCGGCTGCACAAGGCCGTCGCCGACGGGCGGGGAACCGCCATCCGCAACGGCCTGAACGCCCTGCAAGGCGCGCGTTATGTGGAGCTGTGCCTGAAAAACCGCGCCAGGCGGCGTTTTACCGGGGGCTGGCTCGCGAAGCGGGCCGCATAGGAGGGCCGTATGGACTTGAGACAGGACCTCGCGCAGGTCATCGGCGATCTGGGAACGTACGTCACGCTCGACCCCGACGGCGAAGCCCGTACCGTATACATGGTCTGCCGCCAGAACTACAGCGGCGTGGACAGCATACGCAACAAGCTGCTGGCGTGGGCGGACTCCGCCAGCATTCCCCCCGGCGCGGACTGGGGCTACGGCCTCATGCTGGCGGAGGACGCCCCGGCGGATATGTCCGAAGCTCCGCGCTTCGACCTGCTGGACGGCATGGGGCAACGCTGGCGCACGGAGGCGGCACGCATGGTCATTGACCGGGACGAAAACGGAATGCCGCATCTGGTGGCGTGGCGGCTGCTGCTGCGCGGCACGCAGCGGGCGACGAGGCGCTGACATGGGCCGCGCATACAAGGCGTCCTATGCCGGGCCGGAACGCTTTACCGCCTTCGGCGGCACATTCTGCAAGATTGAGCGGTCGGCGGCCCCCGAGCTGTACGCGATGGCGCAGGCCTTCCCAAAAGAGTTCAGCCGCGCCCTGCGCTTTGCCGGAAACCTGCTCCGGGCCGAACTCAAGGCCGCCCTGCGCGGCTCCGGGGGCCTGCGGGCCTCGTGGCCTGAGCTTTCCCGGATGCACCGGTACCGGCGCATGGACATGCTCAAGGCCGGGACGTGGAGCCGTGGGCGGTGGCACCACGGCAAACGCTTCCAGCTCAAGCGGCGGCTCGGATACCGGCGCGTTTCCGGGCGCGAGCGGCTGATGGAACGCTGGCGCGGGCGGACCCGCGACGGTTCCCTGCGCGGACGCGCGGCCATGGGCGGGCGGCTCGTCAATGCCATGCGCTACAAGATGATGAACGCAAAGCGCGTGGACGTCGGCGCGGTGACGCCCTCGGCGGCGCGGTTTCTGGAGGCGGTGCAGGCCGGACGACGCGGCACGGATACGCGATTCCAGTACACCGGCAGCCAGCCGGTTACGCCCGCCATGCGCCGGGCCTTCTGGGCGGCGGGCGTCCCGCTCGGCAAGGACACGACGACGCTGGAACAGCCGGAGCGTCCGCTGGTGGAACCGGTATACCGCCAGCGTATGCCGGAAGTGGAACGGCTCATGCTGGAACGCATACGGGAACGTCTGGGGCTGTGAAGACTTGCCAAGAGCCGAAAACGTCGCTATCTTGAAAACAAGAAGGGCGGCAAGTGCGTCAACACTCACCGCCCCCGGCAGACTCGGAGAGTTTGTCGAAGCCTTCTTTCCGGTCGATGCTTCAACCGAATTCTGGCCCCGGCAGTGTTCCCGCACTACCGGGGCCGCTTTTTATCTGTTCACGTCGAACAGCATGTCAATCAGACGCTTGAGAGCGTAGATTGTGACGGCTTCCAGTACGCGCAAGAGTCTCCTCATGAACGCACCTCCTTTTCCGGGCCTGCCTGAAAGCCGGAAAGAAGGCTTGTCCTCGCGGACAGGTTCTTGTGGCAGAAAGAGGAGAGGATGGCAAGGCTAACCAAAAAGCCCCCTTCTTTTGAAGGGGGCTTTCCTTTATTTTATTCCCAGAACAGTCATTCTGACCAACGCTGCCGCAGGAGAAACTCCAAAGTAAGATGCAAGCATTCGCTCTGAATTATTAAATCTTTTTGCAGCTTCCTTGAATTCATCTTCAGGCATCAAAAATTCAGCGGCAAAAATATTTGCTTCTATTTCTTCACTTGTGGGTTTTCCACTTCGATGAAATTGTTGCGTTCTCTTGGTATCATGAAGTTCTAGATGCCCAATTTCGTGAGCAATGGTAAAATTGTCTCTTAACGGTGAGGAAGTAAGCGGAATCGTGAGAATCCCTTACCATCTTTGTCCTGATGTATCCATTCACCGTCATCATTATATTGTAATTCGATATTCTTATCGTTGAAAATTCGCTCAAAAGCATCCCGAGGATTACAAATACCGTCTGTAAAATATTGCTTTCTGAGGCATTTAGCCTTATTTATGGCTTTTCTTGTATCCATGGCATCCTCCTCAGCTTATTTAAGCACGGGAACTTACCCTTTTTTTATCGTTTTTTCAAGATAAAATTAACGTCTATTCAACCTACTGTCCAGTAATGAAAAAAAATTATCACATCCTCATTTTTTGCCTACTCGCCGTTTTTGTTGTCTGGCTTCTTGGGGGTACCGCCTACAGATGGTCTTGCTGGCCCTTTGCGGGATTGTTTGGCGAGATAGAAAATCTTGAGAATGTATTTTCTCCTGTGGGAGCCTTTTTTTCGGCACTGGCAGCCGGTGCCACTTTTTTCTTGATATTTTGGCAATTTAAAGAAGCGGATAAACGCGAAGAAGAATTTCAGGTACAGCTTTTTGAAAATAAGTTCTTTCAGCTTATCAATATACATAGAGATAATGTCAAAAATATTCACTATGGTTTTACAAAGAGGAGACGTGATTACCAATATTCTGGTCAGCAGGCTTTTTATGCTTTTTATAATATGTTCTGTTATACTTGCAGGACAATATCTAAAAAAAATTTCATGGACTCCAGCTCTGACATATTGATATCAGCATCACTTGAAAAGATTATTAATGAACAAGATATGTTGTTTGATTTTTCAAGTGACGAAACATTAAAAATATCAGAGACAATTCTTTGCCAAGAAACAAACTATCAACTTAACATGTATTATCATAGCATATATGTTGTATTAAAATTTATAGATGACAATGTACAAGAAAAATCAAGAAGAAAAAGGTATTTACGCATATTCAGGGCTCAATATCCGTATACGAATATCTTATGATATATTATCACGCTGCCATCCATAAAGAATCTGATAATGATGAACTTCGTTTCAAAAAACTTATTGAAGACACAGGCTTTTTTCATAATATGGAAAAGCATTTAATTGTTGATTTAGATGAGCATGGTCGCCCATTTTTGACTCGTTATGCAGACCCTGCATTTCTCTCCTCTTGACACCTCCCCCGCTTTTGGGAACCCGCACTTCCCAATCTTACGAGGCGTAACCGTAGCCTTTTGCCAGTCCCAAGCTGGTAGACAATGACGTTTTTTTATATCTTGCACCAGTGCATCCTTTTTCTAGTGTGGTTGCATATCGGCAAGGCAACGTCCGGGTGTCCGTGAGGCCCCGGCGGTTCGTAAGACCGGGGAGCCTTCTGCGGATGATGAATAGACAACACGCTTGCCAACTCCGACAAACGTCGCTATCTTGAACGCAAGAAGGGCGGCAAGTGCGTCAAACACTCACCGCCCCGTGTGGGGCACGTCCCCCGAGATTTTGGGAATCTCAAGTTTCTGCCCCGGTTGGAGAGTCGCCTCCTACCGGGGCAACTGCTTTAGAGATTCATGAAATGAACCGCCACAGCCGCAAGAACGGCGGCAAGCGCCAGCACGTCCCGGAGGAAGCGTCTCATGGGGTATCCTCCTTTTCGGGAGGCAACCCCACGGCGACACCCCAGTCGTCCGCGCCGTTCCCAGCAAGCCCTTTTGCCTGCCCTGCCCGTCAGCCTTCCCGCTGGCGGGTGTTTCTTTTGACATTCCCGCAAGTTCAGAAGGGGCATTGACCTGTGCCTCTAAACGGGGCTACGCTTATCTAAAATTCTATACCCATGAGGAGGGAGAGGAAAACAGAGGCTTTCTGCGCTACCCGCGCGCCCGACAAGGTCATCTTTGCCGTGTACAGGCCGAGAGCCGAAAACTCTGGGGGCAGGATCTAATTGTTGAGACGACAGTGGATGGATTTGTTCGGATGTTAAGTGAAGGGAGAGATAAATAATATGGCTACCTACAAAGAGATACAGAACTATATCAAGGTCACATACGGGTATGTCGTTCAAACCTGCTGGATAGCTGATATAAAGCAGCAATATGGATTAATAACAAGAAATGCCCCTAATAGAATTAATTTAGATAAAGCTGCCAAGCCTTGTCCGAAAGACAAGGTAAAAGATATCATTCAAGCATTTAAATATTTTGAAATGATTGAATAATTTGTAATATAATATGGGATGATAAATATGGGAATGGAAGATTTGGATGAGTTAGTAACAAAGTGTCGTGGAGAAAGTGGGCGCGAATATATTCGCGAAGCCGTCGCTTGCTATCATGCTGGAGCTTATCGTTCTGCAATTGTGGCAACATGGCAAGCTGTTTTTTTTGATATTCTTTATAAATATAAAGAACTTGATTTGACTGGTGATACCGCGGCAAAAAAAGAAATCACCAGTTTCAATAATAATCTACAATCAAAAAATTTAAGAAATTTACTTAATTTTGAACGAGATATTCTTACTAATGCAAAAGATCAATTTTCTCTTTTAACAGAAAATGAGATTATTGATTTAAAAAGGCTTCAAGATGACAGGCATCGTTGCGCACATCCAAGCATGAATGATATTGATACAATATATCATCCTTCACCTGAGCTAGCTCGCACACACATAAAAAATGCTATAGATATTTTACTCTCTAGAGAACCGGTACAAGGTAAATCAGTAATTGAAAACATTTTACAAACAATAAAATCAGAATATTTTCCTAAAAATATTGAAGAAGCATCCACTTACCTTTCCTCGGGATATTTGAAACGAGCCAAAAAATCTGTTGTGCAAAATATTGTTATTCAATTAATAAAAGAGTGTTTTGTCGAAACGACAAAACACTCTCAAGCTAAAAAATTTTCTATTGCATTACATATTATCCATTCTATGTATACATTATATACAGAAAACATTTTAAAATCAAAACTATCCTCTATACTCAGTGGTATTGGTGATGAAAATATATACAAACTTTTGATAATAAACTATCATTTTAAAACAATATGGATATACACAGACGAATCATTCAAAATAAAAATCAAGGAGCTTGTACGTAATTATAAAAATGAAAAAAATATTTTCCCTATATATCTATCTTTATTTTTAGATGACGACAGCATAGTCTCTGCTGCTCATGAAAGTATAAGTGATTTTTCAGATTCACAGATGGAAGACATTTTAGAATATAAACATGCTCCAAGTAAACTTTACCATAATCATATGGATACTTTTTTAAATAAAACAATAAATTCATCATCTTTTAGAATTGCTGAATACAACATTGAAAAATTTATTTTGCCATTTTCAGAATATATATCAGAAAATCAACTTACATCATTCTTAAAAAGTGCTATCGACAACGATCAAATATTTTCTGCTGGAAAAGTTCCATCGCTTCTTTCTGAATTGTTTACTAAAACAACCTCTGAAAAACAGCTCGTTACAGTCTGGAGTAGTTTTAAAGATAAAATCACAGAAGAGCATCGCAACTATGGAGAATTGAAAAAACAGATAGAAGCATTCAATGCATAATCTCACTCTTGACACCTTCTCATCCTTTTGGGAATCTACAATTCCCAACTAAGTAAGGAACACCGTAGCCTTTTGCCAGTCCCAAGCTGGTAGACAATGACGGCTTTTTTTGTATCTTGCCACCAGTGCATCCTTTTTCTAGTGTGGTTGCATATCGGCAAGGCAACGTCCGGGTGTCCGTGAGGCCCCGGCTGTTCGTAAGACCGGGGAGCGTCGCCTTGCTTTTTTGTGCGCGACGCTCAAAACCCAACTTGTAGAGTCCACGGCCTCTTGACAACTTCAACCCCGTTGTGCTTTCCTGTCCCCGGAGCTTCAAAACTCCTCAACGACGGAAAGCCAACCTCCGCAAGCGTGGCGTTTTTTGTGCCCTCTGCACATGTACAAGTAGAGGTGCATCCATCGGCTGATTTTATCAGGCCGGGAGTAGGCTAATACAATACCCGCAAGGGGAATAGGCCTGCCGTTCGTTGACGGTTTTGAGCTCCCGGCCTTTTTTGCGTTCTGCAACAGGCCGAATCAAAAAAATCAACGAGGTTCCCCATGTCCGCAACGTTCTTCCTTTCCCGTCCCGGCCGCTGCGCCGGGCGCGTGCCGTTGTCCCTTCTCGTCTACAAGCTCATCCGTTCCGGCGAAGGGGCCGCCGCGCAAGCACTCCAAGGATTGCCCCTGCCGTTCCAGTGCCGCCGCGTGTGGTGGCTGTTGTCCGGCAACAAGCTGATTTTGGAGGTGGCGTAATACGGAGACGGCGGATTGCGACATCAGAGGTATTGAGGCTGTTTGGTTTTCTACGGATATTACCAACACGGCGGCGACGTCGTTCTCCGTCACGCTGGGCTCAGATGTTCAGGCAGGCGACATGCTCCTCGCGCATGTGCTGCACCGGGACGCGCTGGTCTCTCCTGACGGCTGGACGTTGCTGACGGCCACGCCCCCCGGCGACTCCAATCAGGCCCTGTCCGTGTTTCGCAGGCTTGCCGTATCCGGTGATGCCGGTTCGACGTTCACATGGACGCAGGCATCCTCCGTTCGCCTTAATGTCAACATTTCGGCGTGGCGGCACCCAAGCGGCGTACTGGTTGACGTGTCGGGCTCGCATGTCGATGACGACGCGCAATATGAAAGTGTTTCCCTTCCTGCATTGATGCCGACAAAGCATGGCGTTGCGGTTTTCGCCGTATGCAATGTGTATACAAAGGCAAACGGCGTGGCGACATACACCACGACAACAGGCAACTTTATCACGCCGTTTTCCGGTAATGATCTACGTCTGGCCGTGGGCAGCGCCAGAGTGGAAAAGAATACAGTTTTCAATGGAACCATTTCCTGCAATCTAAGCGGAGATGTTGCCGATGCCGTGGCGACCTCGGCGGTTGCCCTTTATCCCGCGGATGGATCAATGCCGCGCCAGTACAACCGTCAGGTGCGCGTGGAACTGGAATCCGTGCGCGACGGCTACACCAGCCTGCAACGCTGGAATCACACGGTCACGCGGCCAAACGAGGTTATCCCTGATCCGGAGCCGGCAAATCTGCTGCTGGCGGCCATGACGCCCGGAACGGCGACCTACGGCTCGCTGACGGTCGGCATCGATGCCGGCGGCATCATCACGCTGGACGGAACGGTCGGGGGCACGGCGCTGAACATCAAGTACACGGGCGGGCTGGAAATCAATCCCTCGCGTCCGGCGGCGTGGGACAGCGACGCGGCGTTCTCTTCCGGCACTGGGGCGCTGACGCAGACGGTATCCATCGCCGGCGGCACGTTCACGGCGGGGCAGTCCGACTCCATCAACGTGACGACCCGCCACAGCACCTCAGCCATCTTCCTGAACTGCAAGGTCGGAGACGGTATCATGTCCGCCGGCGGCACGCCTGCAAGTCCGGTCAGGATGGGCGTCATCTACCTGCGCGGCGGGACTGTCCTGAACAATCTGAAGCTGGCCGTCTCGTTGACGGAAAACGGCGAGTAAGGCAAGGAGGAACTATGCCGGAAAACGACAAAAACGGCGACGGCTGTACTGTGCTGAGCGGCCTGCACCTGCGGCTCTTCGGTATCGACATGCCCTTTCGGGGCTGTTGCGACGAGCACGATCTGTTTTACGAACAAGGCGGAGGCTGGCGCGACCGCTGGCTTGCGGATCGGCTGCTGCGCGAGTGCGTGATCGCCTCGGGACACGCGGCGGCCGCATGGATCATGTGGGTGGCCGTGCGCGTGTTCGGCGGCAGCCATTGGGGGACACAATGAGCCTGCCGGAAGAGCCGGCACGCGGAACGCAAGCCGTAGCGTAAAGAAGCCCCGGAACCTTCCGATTCCGGGGCATCTGGGCTAAGCACCGTACGCCTGTGCCGCTCTGGCGAGGAAGCCGGAACGGGTCATCCCGTGGACGGATGCCTTTTGATCAATCAGGGCAAGCACAGACTTGGGGAAGCTCACGCTGACCCTGACAGGAACCATATCGAGGCTCGGTGCGGCAACGAACTGGTACACGGTGGCGTCGGGCATGGAAAGCCCGCCTTCGGCCCTTTCCGCCGCAACGGCACGCTTCACGCGTTCAATGTCGGACGGTTCGGGGATGTCCTTCCTCTCCTCGGCCATGCTCTGCAACATCATGGCCAGCACGTCCTCCGCCATTTCCAGCGCGTCCTCCAGCGTGTCGCCGCAGGTGAAGCAATTGGGAACGTCGGGGAAATAGACGGAATAGCCGCCCTCGTCTTCAGGGACGATGGCGCAGGGATAATATCTTTTCATGGCAAGACTCCTTCGGGCGGGTTCCCCCGCCCTTTTCTGTTACCGCAGCCCGGCTTGTTTTCTGATGCTTTTCAGTGTCCCTGTCGGGATGTCCTTGCCGCCGTGCCGGGGTATCGGGACTTTTGTCTTTCCGTCGGGGCTTATCGCCAGTGTGTGCCTCCCCCCTTCCTCGAATGTCCAGCCTGCCTCTTGAAGCTCTTTTTTGATTTCACGGGCTTTTGTCATGGACTCCCCCTTTCGTGCCTTTATTTTTATATAATTTTTTACACATCGTCAAGCATTTTTATATAATTTTTTATATAAAAATATCCCCCAAAACCTTTCGGTTCCGGGGGATTCACTGCACTATGCGCATGTTGCTCATAAAAATGCAGCTTGCGCAGGCTGTTCCCGCTTCGTGCCGTCTCCGGCCTCCGCGCCGGCGTCGCCGCGCTTTCCATAGGTCAGGATAAGTTCCCGCACCTGCTCGTCCGTTCCGCCATGTTCCTTGAGCATGGCCACCATGCCGCGCAGGGTGCGCAGTTCCGGGGTATCTTCAGCCCGTGCCTCGTGGCTCTTGCCGATCCCGGAATCAAGCCACGACGGGGTGACGCCGTAACGCCTGCGGGCGGCCTCCCGCCACAGCTCGGGGAGTGGCAGGGACTGCGGCGGCTGGGACTGTCGGGCCGCCTGGACCTGTTGAATATAGTCGCTGGCGTCTGCGACGGGAATTCCCAGATAGTCGCTGACTGACCATGGGTCTTCCGGGATGCCGATTGCCTGCGTCATCCTGCGGAGCGGGTCCATTCCCTGCCCGGTTGCCGACAGCATGACGTCCCTGTCCGCCGTCCGGACCGGCGACGTCTCCTGCACGTCAAACGGATCGCCCGTTCCGAAGACAAGCCACGCAAGGGACAGGCGCATCTTTTCGGCAACAACCTGCAAGTCTTCCTTTTTGGGCCAGAATCCGCGCGTCCAGCTCTGGTATTTCCCGCGCGATATGCCGATGAACGCGATAAAGGCTTCTTTCGTCGGCTTGGAAACGCCGTAGTCAACACAGTGTTCCATAAAATAATTATAAACAAATTCAATACGTTTTGGAAATTCGTTTTTTTCTTTCATATTTTTAGCTTGTCTATTGTGAATATATGAAATACAAAATCTATCTATACCCGTCACGAGGAGGACAGCCATGTCTCGGCCCTACAGTCATGAGGAAAGGCGTGCCAGACTCAAGATATTCATGCGGCGGAACAAGATACGGACGACGGAACTGGCAACAAAGACAGGCTATTCACTTTGCTACCTGAGCACATGCCTCGGGAGCAAGGGCATCTATCTGCCTGTCAGAATTGTTCTTGAGGAGGCAGGCATTCCTGCGGAGCTTCTCCCTCCGCTCAAACATCGCAAACCCAAAGGCCGTTGTGCGCATAATGCTAAAAAAATATGCCATTCGCAAGCACAATAAAATCATCGGGGAGTCCTACGATGCAAACGCCTGAAACGTTGAAGGGGTACAGCCTCGTGTCCGCCATGCGCATGGCCATCGCCTACAGCCACAAGACGGAAGACGAAATCGCCGCCGGCATGGACTGGGGAGCCGCTTCGGCCTCGCGCTTTTTCTCTTCCGGCGACTACTGGCCGGCACTTCCGAACATTCCCCGCCTATGCCGCGTGCTGGGCAATACCATTATTCTCCAGTGGCTCATGGACAATACGGAAACGGGCGTGCAGCCGGTCAAACCGCTGGACGCCCCGGCGATGCTGCAAAGTCTCGGCGGCCTGTTCGGGCGGATGGGCGCGATCGCTCGCGAGGGTCAGGACGTTCTGGCAGACAACGAGATCGACGCCGCCGAAGCCCGCCGCATGATCCGCCGGGTGCAGGCATTGCTTGCCGAAGGCGAAAGCCTGCTCGCCGGATTGCAGGCCAATGTCGAAAGGGGGAGATGATCATGGACGCATCCCGTTCCGAACTTTCGTCCGCGCTCGAACAGCTCGATCTGGCCGCCTGCTTGCGCGTGCCTGCGCGTCCAACTTGATCCCCGCATCGGTCAAAATGTAGCGGTATTCCGGGATGGCTGTGGCCATACCCACCTCCTTTATTGCATGGCCGCCACCGTACGCCCGGCGACGGCAAGGGCCGTCCGCGCGCCGAGTCCGGGGGCGGTGGTTTCAGGGGTGCTGGCCGCGTATTCGGCCAAAGTCCGCCCGACTGTGGCAAGGCCGTGGCGCAGGGTGCAATCAGGGGCTTCCCCGGTCGGCTCCCACGGCTTTATCTCCGAGCGCGTCGCGCAAACCACGGCAAGGCCGTGGCGCAGGGGACAGGGGATGGACGTATCGGTGACGAGCTGCGGCATGGACCGGGCGGGCTTGTACTCAAGAATCAGCCAGCGCAGACGTGCATTGTCATCATCGTCAAACCCCACAGGAGGCAACGGCAGCAGCACATCAAACTGCGCCCATCGGCTTCCGTCGCACTGGCGGGCATTCCGTATAATCGCATCAGGATAGCCGTTTTCACCAAGTATCCGGCGTAAGCCGGAAACGGTCCCCCCGAGCTTGTGCCACGCATAAGCATGCGATACGCGCAGCCTGTAGCTGGCGTCGGTGTCAAAACGGGTCCGCAGGATGCCCCGGCTTGCGCCGTACCGCTCGAGCATGTCGTCTTCGGCTGTGTCGACCACGCACTGACGGCGCAGCCAGATGATGTCTTCGCGCACATCATCCATGTACAGGGCCAGTCCCTTGACGATGGCCGACAGCGGGCCGGGCTGAAAAAGCTGAGGCCACGCAAGACGGTCGTGGAAATAGGTCCAGAACCTGCTCATGCCTCATCCACCCATTGCGTGCGGACGGTCAGCGTCCCGAGCACGGCAAGCTCGCCGGGTCCGATGTTCACGTCACCGGATGAGGAAGACCAGACAATCCGCTTCACCCCGGAAAGGTTCACGATGCCGGACGCAAGGCGATCCCTGATAACATCGTCGCCAATGTTCAATGCTGGAACGCTGTCCGCGCCGGAAAACACTCGCTTAATGAACAGTTCGGCATCTGCGCGCAGCACGTCAGGGTTGCCCGTCAAAAGCTCCAGCGTCATGTTGATGTCGACGGTCACGGGCGCGGGCGCTTTGACGAGCAGGTCGTGGTTGATCGCGATCCGGCTGTCCAGCGCTTCACGTACTGCTTTCAGCAGCTGCGCGGTCGGCAATCCGGCACTCCCGCGCACGACGACGTCGACGGTCCCTTCCCCTCTCGGATGCCGATCCGCGACGTACACGCCGGAAACGCCGGGCACGGACAGGGCTGCGGCTTCGTAGGCCGCACGGGTGATGCCAGCCTGCGCCTGCCACGCCAGTACATATCTCTTCTGAAGTGCAAGATCGCTTTCGTCGTCCGCGCCTTCGCCGGTCAGCCAGTCCGCAACATTCGTCACACCGCCGATGCCGGGAACGGGAGTGGCCAGTTCGCAGATCTGCCCTTGCGCCGCATTGGAAGCGGCGCCGTATTCCTCAGCTTCGACGGGCACGGCCACCGACGTCTGTCCTTCGGGCAATACAGCCACGGCGGTCGTGACATACCGGTAGACGTTGCCCTCGCCATCCGTCCGTGTCCTGACGATGCGCCCCGCCGGTATCCGGATGTTGCCGGAAGCCGTCTCGCTTCTGAGAAAAAGGATGTTCCCGACGGCCTTTGTCGCTGCCTTGCGGGTTTCGTCGATCTGGGATGCGTGCAGCGAGAGCCAGTCGCCGGTCGCATCAAGAGGTACGGCCTGCCTGTGGACGGTTTCCAGCAGCTGATACAGCTGCCACAGGCCCCACGCAAAAAGCTCTATGAGCCCACGGACAACTCCTTTGTTCAGATTTAGGCGACCGGGCAGCCAGCCTTTGGCTGCATATTCGTCCTGCACCTGCTCGATCCGTGCAAAAAGCCCGGCGCGGATGTCGCCTAACCTCAGAGACACGCAGGCTCTACCGAGAAAAGGAAGAGCTTTTAAAGGAACTCGGTGAACTCCGGGCCACAGTTGCCCGACTGGAGGAACGGAAGAACAGACTCGCTGTTGTTAATGGCGTTTCTTCGGAAAATAGCGGCGCGGCATAACGCACGAATGGCAAAAAATAGCCCCTGTTTTGTGTCAGATTCGACACACACCGGGCTTCTCTCGTTCTCAACTTGCGTGACTATCGGGCCTCAAAACCGCCCTCCATTCTCAAACCATTCTTTCGCGGTTTTTCCAGGGCCGGGCAACCTTCAAGCCCGCATCAGTCAAGGGAAAGTCAAGTATCCGTCAAGCAGGATCGGCCTTACCCTTCATTCTCATCTTCCCTGACCCCCTATCCTGTCACCCAAGATGAGAATCTGTTGCAGCCAAGTTAAGAATGTGAACTTGTGAAAAATCTGATTGGCACGATGTTTGGAAAATAACAAAAAGGCTCCACCAAAATGGAGCCTTTTTTGTTCGTCAGAAGTTCCGGATCTCCGGTACGGGCATATAATCGACAAGAACCCCCTCCCCCAATTGCGAGGGCCACGCCTACAGCCTGATTCCCTCTCCCGGCGAAAAGGGATAAAAACGGTTCGGAAGCGACGATTCCCTTTCCGACCGCACAACCAGCTGGAGACTCGCATGAATCTGACTGTTGAATATCAGCCCATTACCGAGCTGTTCCGCAACGCCCACACTGAGGGGCGGCATTTTCTCTATGAATTCGAAGTGTACAATCTGCTGAGCCTTTCCGGTTCGGAAACGCCGCCCAAATGCTCCTTCATCCCACGGAACGCCAAACCGATGGAAGAGGAGATCATGTCCCTGCCCGGCGAAAAGGCCGTGCTGAAAATCATCTCCCCCACCATCGTCCACAAGACCGAAGTGGGCGGCGTGCGCATCGTCCCCAAAACGCCCGACAAAGTGCGTTCCGCCGTGCGGCGTATGCTCTCCGAGGTGCCGGAACGCTATGCCGAATGGATCGAACGCTGCCCCGCCTCCGCGCCCGAAAGCTACAAGGGACTGGCGGGAACCGCGCTCCAGAACGCCATCGCCGCAGACCTCAAGGGCGTCCTGCAAGTACAGTTCATGCCGCCGGACTCCGCATCGTTCGGCAACGAGCTGATCGTCGGCCTGCGCCGCACACGCGAGTTCGGCATGGTCATCAGCGCGGGCCTCGGCGGTACGGACACCGAGCTCTACGCCGAGCGTTTCCGCAAAGGGCAGGCCATCGTCGCCGCACTGACGGAACTGACCGACGGCGATGCCTTCTTCGAGCTTTTCCGCAAGACCGTCTCCTACCGGAAACTGGCCGGGCTGACCCGCGGGCAACGCCGCATTGTGACCGACGACCAGCTTATCGAATGCTTCGAGTCGTTCATCCGCATGGGGAACTATTTCTCCCCCTGCAACCCCGATGCACCGTTCATCATTGAAGAACTGGAGATCAACCCGTTCACGTTCACGGACTACCTCATGGTCCCGCTGGACGGCATGTGCCGCTTTTCGACTCCCGGCGAACGCCCCGCTCCCCGTCCCATCCAAAAAATCGCCAACCTGCTGCACCCGAAATCCATCGGCATCATCGGCGTTTCCTCCAAGCGCCGGAATTTCGGGCGGATCATCCTTGAAAACATCATCGACTCCGGTTTTGACCGCGACAAACTCGTCATCATCCGTGACGGCGAAAACGACGCCAGCGGAGTGCGCTGCGTGCCGAACCTCCGTGCGCTTCCTGATCCGCTGGATCTGTTCATCGTCGCCATCGGAGCGGAACAGGTTCCGCCTCTGGTGGATGAAATCATTGAAAACAACGCCGCGCACAGCGTCATGCTCATCCCCGGCGGCCTCGGTGAAACGGAAGAAAGCCGGGAAATGACCGAGCGCATGATCGCCCGCATCACCGAAGCCCACAAGAACCTCGCCGCCGGAGGGGACGGCGGCCCGGCCTTCCTTGGGGCGAATTGCATGGGCGTGATTTCCCGTCCGGGCAAATTCGACACATGGTTCATCCCAGCCGCCAAGATGCCTGATTACAAGCAATACCCTCGCCGCCGCACAGCCATCGTCAGCCAGAGCGGGGCTTTCCTTCTGAACCGGTTCAGCCAGACGCCGGAAATGAGCCCGTCCTATCTCATTTCAATGGGCAACCAGACGGATCTCACGCTCGGGGACATGATGCGCCATTTCATGGACTCCCAAGAAGTGGATGTCATCGCCGTCTACGCGGAAGGCTTCAAGGATCTCGACGGGATCCAGTTTGCGGAGGCCGTGCGCGAGGCCATACGGCGTGACAAGCAAGTGGTTTTCTACAAGGCCGGGCGGACGCCCGAAGGCAAAACGGCCACCAGCGGCCACACGGCATCCCTCGCCGGGGACTACATGGTCTGTGAAACCTGCATCCGGCAGGCGGGCGCGATCATGGCCCGCAACTTCACGGAATTCCAGGATCTGATTCTTCTGGCGGAAACCTTCACCAACGCGACCATCCGGGGCAAGCGGCTCGGTGCGGTCAGCGGTGCCGGGTTCGAGGCCGTGGGCATGGCGGATTCGCTCCAATCCGACGAGTACAGCATGTCCCTCGGGACTTATTCCGAAACCACCCGGCTGGCCATGAAACGGCTCATCGCTTCAAAAGGGTTGGAGAAGCTGGTTCCGATCAAGAACCCCCTCGACATAAACCCCGGCGCGGACGACGAGGTTCATGCGTACATGGCCGAGCTGTTGCTCAACGACGAGAACATCGACGCCGTCGTCATCGGCCTTGATCCCCTCTCCCCGGTCACGCACTCGCTTGCCGAAACGGATATCGACGCCTTCCGCATGGACGCCCCGGACGGCATTTTGACGCTGCTTTCCGATGTCCGTTCCCGCACTTCCAAGCCCATGGTCGCAGTTATGGACGGCGGCGAAAAATTCGAACCGCTCCGCAAGGCCCTCCGTGAGCGGGGCATCCCCGTATTCCCCGTGTGCGACCGGGCAGTCGCCGCACTCTCCCTTTATCTGGAGTCCCGTTTGGCCGCCGAAGGCCTCAAGCACGCTTCGTATTGTTTGTTAAGGTAGATAAAAGAATCGGGGGAAGGGGAGGAGGAACTTTCTTTAGAAAGTTCCTCCTCCCCTTCCCCAATGTTCCCATCGGCACAACCCTCTTTTCTATCATGGCTTTCCCCTGAGCCGTTCGCGTATGATGACGGGAAAAGGAGAACCCCATGTCCGTCACGTCCGCACTCGGCAATCAGGCCAAACTGCTCTGGCAATTCCTTGGTTTTTTCCAGAAACTCTACCTGCGGTTCCTGCACGCAATCATCGCCGTCTTGGTCATCCTGCAAATCCTGAGCAGCTTCGCCATGCATATGCTTTCGTCCGGGCAGCTCAATCCCGCCCTCAGCAGCTGGCTTGCCTCGTGGTATCATATCCTGTCAGGCTTGCTCGTTGTCATCCTCAGCCTGCTGCTTGCGGCGGACAGCCTCACAAAGCGCGGTTTTCACTATTTTTTCCCGTACCTCTGGGGTGATACGGAACAGCTCAAAAAGGACATTCAGGCCAGCTTGCGCTTCAAGATGGTTCCGCCGCGCCCGAAAGGGTTGGCAACCGCCGTGCAGGGGCTCGGGCTCGGCGCGCTGCTGCTCGTCGTACTGAGCGGCCTGATCTGGTTCATCCTCTGGCGGAACGGCTCATCGTTCGCAGGGTTGGCGCTGGAAACCCATAAAAACGTGACGCTCCTCATCGAACTGTATTTGATCGGACACGGCTGTATGGCACTGCTCCACTTCTTCGTATGGCAACGCAACAAGGCGCGCCAGGAGTGATCAGTCCTGCTCCTGCCCGTACCGTTTAAGCTTGGTGTGCAGGGTCTTGCGGGAAATGCCCAGCCGCTTTGCCGCTTCGCTCTTGTTGTCGCCCACACTGTCCAGCATACGAAGGATGGCTTCGCGCTCCACATCCTCCAGCGTTGCCCCCTCCAAAGGAACGGACAGCGCTGACGGTTCCGTATCGTCCTCTTGTTCGTACGCCTGCGTTACGGCAAGCGGCAATTCGCGTTCCGAAACGTAACTGCCGAACAGCAGCACCACGGCCCGCTCCACCGCGTTCTCCAGCTCGCGGACATTCCCCGGCCACGGGTATTTGATCAGCATGTCCATCGCCTTGGGGGTAAATCCCTTCACATCCTTTCGGTTCCGCTCGCCGAAAACCTTGAGGAAGTGCTCCGCCAGAAGGGGGATGTCCTCGCTCCGCTCCTGAAGGGACGGGACCTGTATGCTGACGACGTTGAGCCGATAATACAAATCCTCGCGAAAGCGCCCGGCCGCGACCTCATCCAGCAGGTTGCGGTTCGTAGCCGCCACGATGCGCACATCCACCTTGAGGGTGGCGTCGCCTCCCACGCGCTGGATCTCCCGCTGCTGGATGGCCCGCAGGAGCTTGACCTGCATGAGCAGGGAAATTTCGCCGATTTCATCCAGAAACAGCGTGCCGCCGTCCGCTTGCAGAAAACGCCCGTCCCGGCGCTTGTCCGCGCCCGTGAAAGCGCCTTTCTCGTGCCCGAACAATTCGGATTCCAGAAGGCTTTCGGTCAGGGCCGCACAGTTCACCGCCACCCACGGGCCGTCCTTGCGCTGGCTCTGGTTATGGATGGCCCGCGCCACCAGCTCCTTGCCCGTCCCGGACTTGCCGTTGATCAACACCGTCGCCTCCGAAGGGGCCACAGTGTGGATCATCTCCAACATCCTCCGGACGGCGGGGCTGTTTCCCACGATGCCCTCCACTGGAACGGGAAAACGCTCGCCGGACCGGACGGCCTCGCTGTGTTCCAGCGTTTTGAACAAGGTGGACTTGAGCTGATCAAAGTCGAGGGGCTTGATGAGATAATCCACGGCCCCGGACTTCATGGCCTCCACAGCGGACTCCACGGCGGAATACGCCGTCATGAGCACGACCGGCACGGCGGGATTGTACTTGCGGATTTCCTTCAGAGCCGTGATGCCGTCCATGTCGGGCATTCGGATATCCATCAGCACCACGTCAAAAGGCCGTTCGCATACCCGCGCCACAGCCTCTTTGCCATCCCCCGCCGACGTAACGGCCAGCCCCCAGCGCCCAAGGAGCGCCTCAAGCATCCCGCGATGCCCCGGATCGTCATCCACCACAAGAACCGTATGCGAACCTTTCTCAGCCATGCCATTCCTCAATTGATTCTCGATCAATCCAATACACACAATCCCAACAAACCTTTCTCTTCCGCCTTCCGCCACATTATGGACCTCATAAAAAAATCAGGAAAAACGGGGATAAGGGATTCAATAAAGTCAAAAGTTTTGGGAAAGGAGGGTTGGGGTCCGCGGGAAGGTTTCCCTCCCTTTCCCCGGACCCCGCCTACGCCACAAACGGGAAACGAAGCTTGAACACCGTGCCCTCGCCGGGCGTGCTGGCGACTTCGATCGTGCCGTCGTGCGCTTCCACGATCTTGTGCACAATGGAAAGCCCCAGCCCCGTGCCGCTGGCCTTGGTGGTGAAATACGGGCTGAAAATATCCGCCAGACGTTCGGGGGCGATGCCGCACCCCGTATCCGCAACATCCAGCGCCAGCTCTGTACCTTCCATCCGGGCCCGTACCATCAGCCTACCGCCATCGGGCATGGCCTGTACAGCGTTGAGAAACAAGTTGAGCAACACTTGCGTCATACGGTCCCGGTCCAGCCGTACGGACAACGGCGGCTCCGGCAGCTCGGCCTCAAACCGGATCTTGCGGGCGTCCATATCCGACCGCACCATGTCGCGGGCCCGCTCCACAAGCTCGTTCAGCCCGACATCGGTCAGGTTCAGCACATCGGGGCGCGCAAAATCGAGGAGATCGCCCACCACCTTGTCCAGACGGAGCACCTCCCTCGTCATGATGTCAGCCATGCGGCTTTCGTCGCTGCCTTCGGGGCTCGCTTCCATGAAGAAACGGGCCAACCCCTTAATGGCGCTGAGGGGGTTGCGGACCTCATGGGCGATGCCCGCCGCCATATTGCCGAGCGCCACCAGACGGTCCCGCCGCCGCAGTTCGCTCTGGAGGCGCCGGATTTCCCCGAGATCGCGCATGATCAAAGCCGTGCCGATGGCTTCGCCCTCCTCGGTCACAATGTGCGAGGCGCTGATCGCCAACGGAACCCGACGCTCACCGACCGTGCACCAGGCCTCCTGCTCTCTCGCGGCATCCTGCGCCGTCCGCCCTTCGAGCACGGCCCATACGCCGGGCAGCAGGTCATGAAGGCCCCGCCCCGTCGCCGCCGTCCGGGTCAGCCCGGTGATGTCCTGCGCGGCGGGGTTGATGGATGTAATGCGATCGTCCATGTCCGTGGAAATGATGCCCACCGGAAGCGTCCGCAGGATTTCCGAAGAAAAGGCCGTGGTTTCCTGTACGAGCTTGCGCGAGCGCCTGTAACTCTGGATCAGGAACAGGGTAATGCAGCCCACCAAGCCTACAAAAACAAGAATGCCGAACATGACCGCCATATGCTTTTCGTCAGCGGCCTGTGCCTCCTCAAGGGGGGTGAGATCATACTCGACGAAAATAACCAGCGATGTGCCCTCGGCAATGCTCGCTTCCAACATGCCGCACGAGTCGCCGTCCAGCCCGCGCCTCATCATCCTGTGCCCGCTGCCATGCCTGCGGCGTTCCCCCTGCGGGACGGAAAACTGCTTATACACTTGGAATACGGGCATCCCATCGGGCAATTCCGTCGCATTCCATTTGACCTGCCGGGTCGGATCGAGCTCCGCCAGAACTTCCGGCGACAAGAAACTCGTGCCGATGAGTTTTGTATCGGCCGCCATCAGCACGGTCCCGTTACGGTTGGTGATCACCAGCGAAACGATGTCCGGCTGTTCCCCGACCTTGTTGAGCAGATCGCTCAGCACTTCATCGGACCAGTGATATCCCATACCGGTCCGCAACGCACCTTCCAGCGCGCTGATGAGCGCCGCCCCCTTTTCAAGGGTCAGCTGCGACGTGAAATCCGATTCGCGTTTGGCGTTGTGCAGCCCGAACACCACGATCCCCGCTGAAAACAGCAAGGCGCAGACCATGACGAACCACGGGAACAGCGTGAGCCACCGGGGCATTTTTTTTAACGACGACATGTACACGTGAATATCCTTTTGCGGAGCGGCATCCGGTTGCCGGATCTCGGATCCGAATTTTTTCTAAGGTACAGCAAAAACCATTCCCGGATTGGAACCGCTTTCGAGCCCCATTATCCGCAGGGTTCCCGGCGTCTCCACCCCGCCCCTGCCCAAGGGGTGTGGCGTTTTTACACACTCGGAAACGCGGTGTGGTTCCATTCTACCCACTCACGGGGCCGCTCGTGAAGCGCTGAATGACGCGTTTTTATTTTAATGAATAAAATTCGTGTATTACAAAACAAAACATACTTTGGCACGCCTGTTGCTATACGCTCAGTAAGCCGTTTGGCTTCAACCTTTCAATAAAAACACCATTACTGGAGTACACACTATGAAGACTCGCGCTCTTATCGCCGCTTTCGCCCTTTCCGCCATCGTTCTCGGTTCCGGCGTGTCCGCTTTCGCCTACAACGGGTACCACAACTATGGCAACCACGCCGGGATGTACGCGGTTTCTCCCGAAAACCAGGGTGCCTATGATGCCATGATGAAGGATTACTACAGCCGCGTATCCCCGATTCAGGACAAGCTGAACGCCAAGGGCATCGAGCTCGACGCCCTGTCCCGCAACCCCAACGCCAAGCCCGAGACCATTTCCAAGCTCGCCAATGAGGTGGCGGAACTCCGCTCCCAGCTCCGCGCCGAACGCATGACCCTCGGCGACAAGATGGAAAAGGAACTCGGTATCCAGCCCTGCCGCGGCATGATGGGCAACGGTATGATGGGCAACGGCATGGGCTACCACAACGGCGGCCGTCATGGCGGCGGTCATGGTGGCCATGGCGGACACGGCGGACACGGCGGCGGTTACGGTTCCAACTGCAACTACTAGCCCCGGGCGCCCGGGGACGCTTCCTTCCCCGGGGCGACACACCTGATACGTTACAAGGCGCGAAGGCCGCATGGAGCCGTTCTCCGCCTCCCGCAGCAACCCGGAACGTACGCGGCCAGCCGCTTCACCATAACTCCGAACGTTTCTTCAACAACCTCACTTCCGCACCGAGACCGGGGGGACTGCCTCCCTCGGTCTCGGTGTTTTGTGCAAGGTTCTTTGCGGGAAGGAAAAGGATCAAGGCATGAAGCCGGGCGCTGAAACGGCACGGCAACGGCTTTTTGGAACCCCTCGGAGGGAAAGCCTCACCTTTTCGGGAAGGCTCACTGTTTCGCCAACAACAGCCAGACCTGCCCCTGATTGTAAATGGTCATGGCCTGACGGTGGGCGTCTTCGCCTTCCCCGGTGTAGATGTCGATGCGCCGCAAACGGATCGCGCCGCCGGTATCGTGTGCGAAGCCGAGCCCTCTCCGGATGCCCTGCCGCTGTCCCGGAAGCGCGTAGGAAACGATGCCGCCAAGCGGCAGGACGCGCGGATCGACCGCCATGCTGACCCACGGCGTCAGTTCGCAACCCGCCGTCCCTTTCGGATGCTCGGCACCGAACCGAAAAAAGACGTAGCCGCTGGAAGCGTTCAAAAAGGCCCTGCGCTTTTGGGGATGGTTGTCCCACCATTGGCGGATACCCTTCATCGAGGCCTTGTTGCGCGGAAGTTCCCCCGAACGGATCAGGTAGCCCGCCATGCTCTGGCCCGAGTGCCCGTTCAGGCCCGCGAACAGGGCCGCCTGCTGCGTGCCGTCGTCAAAGGCCAGAATGCCGGAGCCTTCCAGCATCAGATCATACGTCTCCACCGGATGCTCCAGCCACGCCATTTCCAGATTCCGGCTCTTGAGCGCTCCGTCCAGATCGATGTCCGCCCGGCTGTAATACGGGTCTTCCGGCTTGATCACCTGCAAAAAAGCGTCCTCGGGGCAGCTGTGCGTAGGCAGGCACCACGCCAGATCCGGGGCAAGCTCCTCCGGAAGACGGTAGATCGGGTATTCGTATCCCGGCTTGCGCGTCCGGCTGGCCTGCATCACCGGCGAATAGTACCCCGTAAACTTGACTTCAGGGGCGACGCTCAGCCACTGGAACCCCTCTTCCAGCAGTTCTGGCTGGGCGTCGAGCCGCGGCAGTATCGCTTTCAGCTTTTCCAGCGACGCAACCACTTCTCCCCATGTGATCCGGATTCCGCTGTGTTCGGCTGCCCGATCGTCCGGATTCCAGCTCCGGGCATACGCAAGGCTCCGCTCCAGCGCGGGGGCCAATTCCATCCACGAACGCAGCCCCATGGATGCCTTGTCCATACGGGCGATCTGCGCACGCGCCTGTTCCGCCGGGGCCTGCCGGAACAACGGGGACGGGGTATCCAGCGCTTCGACGGCGGGATGGGGCAACCGCCGGATCTCGGAAGAGGCGGTTGAGGCAGGGGCGGGGAAAGGCTCGGGGGAAGGTTTGGCCCCACATGCGGCCAACAGGACGGCAAGGCACAGCACAAACGTTTTCAACATCGATTCCTCTTTGCGTGAAAGGGCGCATCCTCTGCCCGCTTCCCCTCAAAAGGAACGGCGGCGCACAGGTGCGCATATACCCGGAACGGTATCCGCCGGGTATGATAATAATGAAATTTTCCCCTGCAATACGATACACGACAGAGGGCGTTCCCTTTGAAGAGGGGACGTCCCGCACCGCCGCTGAACGGTGCGCGGCCACCATAGAGCCAAGCTCTCGAATACGCAACGCAGGAAGACAACGATGGAAACGCTGATACAGGCTTTGAAGGCGATCAACGATGTGATCTGGGGACCGGGTATGCTGATCCTGCTGATCGGAACGGGCCTCTACCTTACCGTAGGGTTGCGTTTCTATACGTTCCGCAACATCTTTTCAGCGTTTTCCATGCTCTGGAAGGGCCGGACCTCCTCGGCTGGCGACAAGGGCGAGCTGACGCCGTTCAATGCCCTGATGACGGCCCTCGCTGGGACTATCGGCACGGGGAGCATCGTCGGCGTGGCCACGGCCATCCTTTCGGGCGGCCCGGGCGCGCTGTTCTGGATGTGGTGTACCGCTATGGTAGGCATGGCGACCAAATTTTCCGAAATCCTGCTTGCCGTCCGCTACCGTGAAGTGACCCCGGCGGGGAATTTCGTGGGCGGGGCCATGTACTTCATCAAGAACGGTCTCGGCGAAAAGTGGAAATGGCTCGGCGGCCTGTTCGCCATTTTTGCGGCAATCACCTGTTTCGGGACCGGCAATGCGGTACAGACCAACGCCATTTCCGGCGTGCTCTGGGGGACCTTCGGCGTCCCGACATGGATCACGGCGCTGATCCTGTTCCTGCTGATCGCTTCCGTCCTGTTGGGCGGCCTGCGGCGCATCGGCAGCGTGGCCGGGAAAATAGTGCCCTTTATGGCGATCCTGTACACGCTCGCCTCGCTGCTCATCATCATTTTGAACATCAAGGAAGTGCCCGCGATGTTCCTGCACGTCATTGAGGAAGCCTTCACGCCCACGGCGGCGCAGGGGGGATTCGCCGGGGCCACGGCCATGATGGCCGTCCGGTTCGGTATGGCGCGGGGCATCTTCGCCAACGAAGCCGGGCTCGGCAGCGGGCCCATCGCCCACGCCACCGCGACCTCCACCCCGATCAGGCAGGCCACCATCGGAATGCTCGACGTGTTCATCACCACCATGATCGTGTGCAGCATGACCGGTTTCGCCATCCTCGTCACCGGCGAATGGACCGCCGTCGGCGCTCAGGGCGCTTCGCTGACCGCGCGGGCCTTTGAAACCGCCCTGCCGGGCGTGGGTTCGGCCATCGTGGCGATTTCGCTGGTCATGTTCGCCTTCACCACCATCCTCGGCTGGTGCGTGTACGGGGAACGTTCCGCAATATTCCTGTTCGGGGATCGGGTTCTGAAGCCTTTCCGTATCCTCTACACCATCGTCGTGCCCATCGGCGCTCTGGCCCAGCTCGATCTGGTCTGGATTCTTGCCGACACCTTCAACGCGCTGATGGCTTTCCCCAACCTCATCGGCGTGCTCCTGCTGAGCCCTGTGGTGTTCAAAACCGTACAAGAGAGCACACGGCCCTAAAACGCGCCCGAGCCCGGACATTCACCGTCCTGATATCAATCCGTTTATATCTTGGGATCGTTACTATTTTTCGTTCTTCTCCTTTTTCCGTGATCCCCATTGACGGGAAGGCTCTTTACAGATATCTAACGGCAAATTTTCGTCATAGGTGCTGAATGACGCTTTTGAGCCGGTATTGGATACGACATTTCACGAAGAGCTTATGGTGGGCGCTGCTGCCTCTGATAAGCGTCTGCCTGTTGTACCCGAACGCCATTGCGCAAAGGCACCCCGTGCAGCCGTGCCTCATGCACTGTCAGGATGGCGCGTCCCTGATCCCGGCACAGCCGGATCAGCCGTCCGCCTATCTGGAAACCAAGTCGGCGCACCCTTTGGACAGGACTTCCGGAAAGGACGGCCCTCTCCTTTCGCTTAACGCCTCATCCTACGGGTTCTCCCTCGCGCTCCTTCAATGCGCCGCCTTCATTCCCCTTCCCGATCTCCTGCCCGGGCTTTCCGAAATCCGGGGGATGCTTCCCTTGGCCCTCGCGCCGCCTTCCGTCTCCATCTCTCTGTAGCCTTACGCATTCAGCGGTTCTCGCGTTGCGCCCCATCGGGCGGACGAAGCCGTGCGTTATCCGTACCATATGCGCACCCGGGCCGCTTTTCCCGCCCTCAAACTGAAAAGAGATGGATATATGGATCACTCGACGGAATCTCAAACGGATCGCAAGGAACTCAAAAAAACCATGAGCCCGGCCGAAGTCTGGGCACTGGCCGTAGGGGCCATCATCGGCTGGGGCTGCTTCGTCCTTCCCGGAACCCGTTTTCTGCCGGATGCCGGGCCGCTGGGGACATGCCTCGCGTTTCTCATCGGCGGAGGGCTGCTGTGCACGGTGGCGCTCTGCTACAGCATTCTGATTAAAGTCTACCCCGTTGCGGGCGGTTCCTTCACCTACGCCTACGTCGGCTTCGGGACACGGGCCGGTTTCATCTGCGGCTGGGCGCTGGTTCTCGGCTACCTCTGCGTCATCGCCGCCAACGGCACGGCCCTTGCGCTGCTCAGCCGCTTCGTCCTGCCCGGCGTTTTTGATGTGGGCTATCTGTATACGGTCGCCGGATGGGACGTCTACGCGGGCGAACTGGCCATGATGTCGGCTTTCTTCATCTTCTTCGGCTATATGAATTTCAGGGGCATGGACATGGCGAGCAGCCTCCAGCTCATTCTGGCCTTCGCCCTCGCGGGCGGCGTGCTGGTGCTGATCCTTGGAAGCGTCGCCACGGAAACCTCCCACGTCGATAACCTGTTCCCCCTCTTTGCCGAAGGGCGTTCCCCGGTAGCCTGCGTGCTGTCCATCCTCGCCATTACCCCGTGGCTGTTCGTGGGTTTCGACACGATCCCCCAGACCGCTGAAGAATTCGACTTCCCGCCCGAAAAATCCCGCCGCCTGATGATCAATTCCATCGTCTGCGGCGCGCTTCTCTACGCGCTGGTTCTGATCGCTGTCGCGATCATCATCCCCTATACCGATTTGCTCGGCCAGAATCACAGCTGGACCACGGGCGCCGTGGCCAATATGGCTTTCGGCAGGTTCGGCGGCGTCATCCTCGCCATTCCGGTCATGGCCGGGATTTTCACGGGCATGAACGGCTTTTTCATGGCGACGACGCGCCTCCTGTTCAGCATGGGCCGCGGCAAATTCCTGCACCCTTGGTTCGTCAAGGTGCACCCCAAACACGGGACGCCGACCAACGCCGTCCTGTTCACGCTTGGCCTGACCCTCATCGCCCCGTGGTTCGGCCGCTCGGCCCTGAACTGGATCGTCGACATGTCCGCCATGGGCACCGCGCTCGCCTATCTGTTCACCTGCATGACCGCGTACAAGTATGTCGCCAATTTCCCCGACATTCCCGAAGCCCGCTGGGGCAAGCCTGTGGCGATCATCGGTGGCCTGACCTCCATCTCCTGCTTCGCCATGCTCGCCCTGCCCGGTTCTCCCGCCGCCATCGGCATCGAGTCGTGGTTCATGCTTCTTGTCTGGGTCGCCCTCGGCGCGGCCTTCTACTTCAACCGCGCGTCCGAGCTGAACGCCATCCCGCATGAGCAGATGCAGTACCTGCTGCTCGGCACCAAGGATCGGCCTCTCCTCTTTGAGGCCGCCCAGAGCACTTCCGCGGGAATGAACAAGTAATATTGGGGATTATTCGGGGAGGGGAGGGAGAAACTTTCTGAGAAAGTTTCTCCCTCCCCTCCCCAACCCCACCCCTCCCTCTTCAAAGATTTTCGTGTTTATCGAATCCCTGTTCACAGGGTTCCCTGTGCGGCCTGAGCTGTACAGGGATTTTTTCATTTTTTACAATTTATAAGAACGAGTTGTTCTTTCATACACTGAAAAAGCCGATTGATTTCCCTGAACGCGGATCTCCCAGAAGGCAACGATAAAAACAGTACGCGAACGGGCTTCTTTCACGTATACTGAACCAAGGCCGACAGCCCCACAAAAAGCGCGAAAGGGATTCTCCGTCTTCATAGGCACCGTCACCTCTTCCAGAGTATTTTTTCACCCAACGGAACCCCTGACGCGCAGCCTCCCCACCAGTCGAAACGTTTAGGGGGATGAGGGGTGGGGGTGGGGCCCCTTTGGAAAAGGCCCCCTCCCCCAATTTCTTTCCCCAAAAATTTTCCCGCCCGCTGTAACAATTCCGCACGGAGCGGCACACTCTTCTTGTACAGGGCATCTTTCCCGTACTCCCTCCGCCCGCAAGGCGGCTGGGCTGAACGACAGAAAAGGAACAGACCATGATCCCGGAGGCGGGAGAAGAAACCCTTCAGGCCGTGCTGAACGGCGACGCGGAAGCGTTCCGCTCCATCCTGCGGTCCTATGGGCCGCGCGTGGAGCGCCTCGTTTCCGCGCACGTCCTGCCGCATGAGGTGCCCGAAGTGGCTCAGGAAACCTTCGTCAGGGCGTACAGGAGCCTGCGTTCCTACCAGGGGCAAGGTTCCTTTGAGCGCTGGCTGGCGACCATTGCCCTGCGCTGCTGTTACGAGCGGCTGCGCGAACGCTACAGGCCCGAAGCGCCGTTCAGCTCTCTGGCCCGAGGCGAAGAGGACGAACCGGAAGGCCTGACCGATCAGGCATCGTTCCGCCTCTATGAAGAAGAAAACGAACGCCGCGACTTGCGGGAAGAGCTCGAATCGGCCCTGCAAAGTCTGGAACCCCGCGATCGCATGTTGCTGACGCTCACCTTTCTGGAGGGCTATTCCATTGCGGAGACGGCGGCCATGATGGACATGACGCCGATCAACGTCCGGGTCAGGGTCCACCGCAGCAAGGCAAAGCTGCGCGAGGCGCTCGATCCCCCTTTGGAATGCCTCGGGAGGCAATCATGAACAACCTTTTGCAGTCTTTGCGCGGCGTACTTTCCGCCCTTATCGGTTTCCAGTCCCCCGAGGACGGGTTGCTGGAAAAGGCGCGGCGCCGCTGGAACGAGGGGCGTACGAACCGGCCTTCCCTGCTCGACGAAGCATGGGAAGAGCGCGTGATGTTCGCCGTCCGGCTCAGCCCGATGGACGATCCCGATGTCCCGGACTGGCTGGCTCAGCGCTTCCGGCCCCTTGCGTTGGCGAATGCCGTCATTATCCTCTGTGCGTTGATGCTCTTCTGGCACGCGGGCGATCCCGGCACCGCCCTCGCCGAATACGCGCAGTCGGCCCTTGCCGGGTATGAGGTGTTTTTCTGATGCGGACCCGCTTCAAGAGCCTGTTGGCGCTCGGCCTGACCTTTGCCGCCGGGTGCTTCGTCGGTATCGTCATCGGCAGCAGCAACCCGCGCTGGTTCAAATCGTTCAGGCAGCCTCCGGGCCCCGACCGGGCGGTCGAACACCTGACGGAAGTGCTGGAGCTTACTCCGGAGCAGCAGGAACAGGTCCGGGAAGTCTTTATCCGCCTCCACCCTGAATTCCTCAAGGAATCCGAACGGGCAAAAGCTTTCCGAAGGGCATTTATCATCAAGCATTTCAATGAAATGGCCCCGCTGCTCGACGAACGCCAGAAGGCCGTGGCCCAAGAGTTTCTGGAAAAGCAGCTGTCGAGGAAAATGCCGCCTCCGCCCAAAGAGGGCAAGGCGAACTAGTGCGCTCCCCCTGCGCTTCAAAAAAACGCTCATCGCATCGGTTCCGCCGGGCGACAAAACAGGCTTTCCCTTTCGGGAATGCCGTACAGTGGATTGATTGATGAAAAAAAAATTGTTCCTCATCGCGGCGCTTGCCGTCGCCGCAGCGGTCGCCGCGTGGTATGTGCTCCGCATGGATCAGGGCGACGGGATGGCCTATCTGACGGAACCCGTGACGATCGGAAACATTACCAGAACCGTCAACGCCACCGGCGAAGTCGGCGCGGTCCAGCTCGTCAGCGTGGGCGCACAGGTCGGCGGGCAGATCAAAAAGTTGCATGTCGTCCTCGGGCAGGACGTGAAGAAAGGCGATCTGATCGCCGAAATCGATTCCGTGCCGCAGCTCAACCAGCTTGAGACGGACAAGGCCCGGCTCCAGTCCTATGAATCGCAGCTTGCCGCCAAAAAGGTGGCCCTGAAGATCGCCAAAACCAAGTATGACCGTGAGATGCAGCTCAAGAAGCGCGACGCGGCCTCCAAGGAAAGCCTCGAGGACGCCGAGAACGCCTATGCCCTCGCCAAGGCCGAAGTGACCGAACTCGAATCGCAGATCCGGCAAGCCCGGATTGCCGTGAACACGGACGAGGTCAACCTCGGCTACACCCGCATCACCGCGCCGCTCGACGGGACCATCGTTTCCGTGCCCGTGGACGAAGGCCAGACCGTCAACGCCAATCAGACCACGCCCACCATCGTCCAGATCGCGGATCTGGACAAGATGGAAATCAAGATCGAAATCTCCGAGGGCGACATTACGGCGGTCAAGCCGGGTATGCCCATCACCTATACCATCCTTTCCAATCCCGAGACGGAATACAAGGCCACCCTGACGTCCATCGACCCCGGCCTGACCACGCTCACGGACGGCAGCTACAAGACCACCTCGTCGACGGGCAGCTCCGCTTCCTCGTCGTCCTCTTCGTCATCGAACAATGCCGTGTACTATTACGGCAAAGCGCTTATCGACAACAAGGAAGGCCCGTTGCGCATCGGCATGACCACCCAGAACGTGATCACCGTGGCGGACGTCAAGGACGCCCTGCTCGTCCCCGTGATCGCCGTCCAGTCCCGCAACGGCAAGAAGTTCGTGCGCGTGCTCGGCCCCGGCGACAAGCCTGAGCGCCGGGAAGTAACCACCGGCATCGCCGACGGCATCCACATCCAGATCCTTTCCGGGCTCAAGGAAGGCGACGCCGTGATCACCGCTCAGGTCACCCAACAGGAACGCGACGCCCAAGTCCAGCAGCGCCACCGGGGACCGCGGCTATGAAAATCATCGAAGCCGAAGGCATCAACAAGTTCTTCGGGACCGGGCAAAACCGCGTCCATGTGCTGAAGGACATGTCCTTTGCCATCGAGGAAGGCGATTTCGTCGCCATCATCGGACAGTCCGGATCGGGCAAGTCGACGCTCATGAACATCCTGGGCTGCCTCGACACCCAGTCTTCCGGGGTCTGCCGCATCGGCGGCGTGGACATCGGCACGCTGGACAGCGACGAGCTCGCGGAACTGCGCGGGAAGCGCATCGGGTTCATCTTCCAGCGCTACAACCTGCTCTCCACGCTGTCCGCCACGGAAAACGTGGCCCTTCCCGCCGTATACTCCGGGGTGGACAAAAAGGCGCGCTTTGACCGGGCCAAGTCCCTGCTCGCGGATCTGGGCCTGCCGGACAAGCTGGAGAACAAGCCCAACGAGCTTTCCGGCGGCCAGCAGCAGCGCGTTTCCATCGCCCGGGCGCTCATGAACGGCGGCAGCATCATCCTTGCCGACGAACCCACCGGCGCGCTCGACTCCAAAAGCGGCGAGAACGTCATGGACATCCTCACCGAGCTGAACAGGCGGGGGCACACCATCATCGTCGTGACCCACGACCACCACATCGCGGGCTTTGCCAGCCGGGTCATCGAAATCAAGGACGGTTCGATCATTTCCGACACCCGGAGCCGGGAATTCGTCCCCGCGCCGGAACGCGAACTCCCCCGCTCGCCCCGCGCCTCCTTCCTGTTCCGCAAGGATCAGTTCGTCGAGGCGTTCAAAATGTCGGTGCAGGCCATCCTCGCCCACAAGATGCGGTCCGTGCTGACCATGCTCGGCATCATCATCGGCATCGCCTCGGTGGTGTCCGTGGTCGCGCTGGGGCGCGGGTCGCAGGAAAAGATCATCGCCAACATCAGCTCGATGGGCACGAACACCATCAACGTCTATCCCGGGCAAGGCTTCGGCGACCGTAAATCGGACAAGGTCAAGACGCTCACCGTCGCGGACTCCGACGTCCTCGGCAAGCAGAGCTACATCGACAGCGCCACGCCCAACACCACGGCGGCGGGAACGCTCGTCTACCGCAACATCACGGTGAACGCCCAGCTCAGCGGCGTGGGCGAGCAGTATTTCGACGTCAAGGGGCTCAAGCCCGCCGAAGGCCGGTTCTTCAACAGGGACGACGTACGGGCGAACCATTCCTACGTGGTCATCGACGACAACACCCGGAAGAAGCTGTTCCCGAACGGCGGCGACCCGGTGGGGCAGGTGCTCCTGTTCAACCGACAGCCGCTGGAAATCATCGCCGTGGCCGAAAAGCAGGATTCCGTGTTCGGCCCCACCGACACGCTCAACCTGTGGGCCCCCTACACCACGGTCATGAACAAGATCACCGGACAGCGGCACATTTCCTCTGTCATCGTCAAGGTGAAGGACAACGTCATGCCGCTCATGGCGGAAAAGAACCTGACCGCCCTGCTCACGGCCCGCCACGGCAAGACGGACTTCTTCACCGTGAACACGGACAGCATCAAGAAGACCATCGAGAGCACCACCGGGACCATGGCCCTGCTCATTTCGGGCATCGCGCTCATCTCGCTGGTCGTGGGCGGCATCGGGGTCATGAACATCATGCTGGTGTCGGTCACGGAACGCACGCGGGAAATCGGGCTCCGCATGGCCATCGGCGCAAAACAGGGCAACATCATGGAGCAGTTCCTCATCGAAGCGGTGCTCATCTGCGTCATCGGCGGGGTGCTCGGCATCGTGGTGTCCTACCTCATCGGCGTGGTCTTCGATCTGCTCGTCTCCAACTTCGCCATGTCCTATTCCGCCGGCTCCATGCTGCTGGCGCTGGTCTGCTCGTCGGCCATCGGCATCGTCTTCGGATTCATGCCCGCGCGGAACGCCTCCCGCCTCAACCCTATCGACGCGCTTTCGAGGGAATGATGAACGCCATACGATTGTTCGCCGCCCTGCTCGTCCTCGGGCTCGGCGGCTGTGCCAACTACCCGATGGGCAGCCTGAAAACGGATCTGCTTCCGGCGGAGGACGTCGCCGCCAGCTACAGCCTGAACACCGCATGGTGGAAAGGCTACCACGACGCGGATCTGGACCGGATCGTGGCTTTGGCGCTGGAGCGGAACGTAGACCTCGCCCTGAGCGCCATCAAGGTGAACCGGGCGCTGTATCAGGCACGCCTGCTCTCTGCGGATCTTGTACCCTCGTTTTCGGCGAACGCTTCCGCCGCCGCGTCCCACAACATCGACAACGGCAACGCCGCGCGCTCGTACCAGACCGAATTCGGGGTGAGCTACGAGGTCGACCTGTGGCAGAAGCTCCGCAACGCCGCCAACGCGCAGGAATGGGAATACAAGGCCACGATGGAAGACCGGGAAGCCGCACGGCTGGCCCTCGTCAACAGCGTGGCGGACACCTATTTCGAGCTGAAATACCTTGACGAATCCATCAAGGTCATGGACGCCAGCGTCAAGCGCTACCAGGAGCTGCTCCGCCTCATTGAAGCCAAGTACGAATTCGGCAAGGTGGCTTCCGTGGAGCCCCTGCAAGCGCAGCAATCCCTGCTTTCAGCCCGCAACAGCCTGCTTGATCTGCAAGATCGGCAGAATGTGGCCCGCCAGACGCTCCGGGATTTGCTCAATATCCGCCCCGGTGAGAACCCGGCCATCGGCAATGCCGACCTGATGTCCTACCCCACGGTCGGGGTGGATCTCGACGTGCCCGTGGCGGCCCTCTCCGCGCGTCCGGACATCCGGGCCTCGGAAGCCCGCCTGCAAAGCGCCTTCAAGACGCTGGAGTCGGACCGCGCAAGCTGGTACCCGACGATCTCCATCGGCTCGACGCTCGGCACCTCATCCTCAACCTCAAGCAAGGTCTTTGACCTGCCCCTGCTCGCAGGTACGGTGCGCGTCAGCTTCCCGTTCCTGCAATGGAACACCATCCGCTGGAACATCAAGATTTCCGAAGCGGATTTCGAATCGGCGAAACTGGATTTCACGCAGGCCGTAACGTCGGCGCTGAACGAGGTGGACACAGCCTATTTCAGTTACGCCAACGCGCAGCGCTCGCTGGAAAACACCCTGTCGAAACACCAGAAGGACGTGCGCATCGGAGAGTACTACCAGACCCGCTACGATCTCGGTGCCGCCGAGCTCAAGGATTATCTGGACGCCCTGAATACGGCGGACAACTCCATGCTTTCGGCGCTGGAAGCGAAATACCGGGTCATCCGGTACGAGAACCAGATCTACAAAGCGATGGGCGGGCGTTACGAACGCATCTTGCCGCCGTCTGGCGGAAAGGCTACACAGGGGCACACGTCCACCAATGGAGAAACACATGTTCCAAGTCAAAGAAATCAATAAGGCGCCGTTTGAGGACGCCGAACGGGTCTTCGAAACCAGCCACCCCGAGCTGCGCTATGCCGTGGCTTCGCAACGCGCCGTGGGCTTTTATGAGTCGCTGAAGGACTATAACGAAAACGCCTCCCTCTGGGTCGCCTGGTTCGAGGGCGAGAAACCCGCCGATCTCGCGGCATTCATCCAACAGGAGATCGAAAAGGCCGAGGCGTCGGTGGAAGAGTAATCCCCATCCTCTTTGAACAGGTATAAAAAATTGGGGGAAGGGAAATTTTTCTGAAAGAAATTTCCCTTCCCCCAATTTATAGAGTCGGCTTGCGCCCGTCTCTCCCTCTCCAAAAACGTCCGCGCCTGTCGAAACCTCGTTGACGGTTTTCCCCATAACCAACATGCGCAAACTCAAAACACGAACCCGCACATGGGAGCGTTTATGCCTACCCGAGACGAATTGTTCGCGTACGTAAAGGCCACATTCGGCACGGAACCGGACTACCCGTGGCCTCAAGAGCCGGAATATGCCGTATTGAGACATGCGGATAACGGGAAATGGTACGGCATTGTGATGAGCGTGCCCCTATCCAAGCTGGGGCTGCCTGGGAAAGGAAACGTCGAAATCATCAATGTGAAGAGTGCCCAAGTGCTGGACATGCTGCTATACGGCGATCCGGGGATCCTGCCCGCGTACCATATGAACAAGAAGCACTGGATCACGATCCTTCTGGAAAGCGGCTTCGCCGAAAAGGAACTCCGCGATCTGCTCATGGAGAGCTATCGTTTAACTCAAAGACGTAAAAAACGGGTTCCCAGCGAACAGCTTTCCAGCCGTTCAGAACCGTTGGAAAAATGAAGGGGAAACGGAAAGGAAGAGCCCCAAAACGGGCGGAAACGTCTCTAACCGCCAAGCGCTGTTGCGGATATTCCTAGCCTGCGACGGCAGCGCGGTTCCCTTCCTAAAGGCTTCTTCCTCCTCAGCCTCTCTCCCGCAAACACTCGCAAGGCACGGGAACGGGCTTCCATTTGCCGTCCATGCCCTCCGGCGGAAAGGCTATCTCACTGCCGCTGTAGTAAATCTCCAAGCCCCCATCTTCGCCGATCGCCTCGACGATGACATACTGGCCTTCGTCGCTGTCCGCAAAATAGTAATATCCCGGCGTCCCCGGAAATTGCCCGGACCAGCCGTTCGCCTCCGTGAATACGGATTCGTGCGCGCGGGCCACACGGGCGGTACGGGCCGCCATCTTGCGGGCAAGCGCCTCCTCATCCACCGGACCTGCCTGCGCCCGTTCAAGATTGTACAGAAATCCGTTGTCGTTCATGGCGTCGGGCTTTGCTGATCAGCCGGAAAAGGCCAATGATTTGATGGTGACGGGTACGACGCCGCCCTGATACAGCGGCTTGCCCATGTCCAGATAATCGCCGTCGGCCAGCTTCAATTCATCAAGCACCACCAGAGGACGCCCGTTGAGACGCGGGCGCAGCTCCATGCCGAGCACCTTGCCCATGTCCTCCGCGAGTGCCACTAACGCGGGCTGCCCTTCCGGACGGCGGCTCCAAAAATCGGCGAACGCTTCGACCAGCAGACACACGGTGGCGTAGGCAACAGGCATCCCAGCGGGAAGCCCCACGACAAAACGATCCGCATCGCCAAGGTCCATACGCCGCATGGCATCCCCAATCGCCGTTTCCACTGCGGCGGGCGTCAGCCCGGCGTGCCAGTCCAGCCACGGGAATACCACGGGAAGATTACGCATCGGCAACAGGGCGTCATCAGCCCAGACCGTCGCGCCGGAAAGCGAAAGCATCCATGAGCCTGCACCGATCACCGTAGCCCGCACCGTCTGGGAGGGGGGCAGGAGGGGCAAAGCCGCAAAACCGGGGTGGCGCACTATGGCGCGGGCCAGCGACGGCCCCAGATCCCGGAACCGGAACGGATCGGCCTCCGGTTCGGCACAGCACGCCCCGACCCCGCCCGACAGCGTCACCGCATCATAACGCCACGTTTTCAGCGGCGGCGTCTGGAGCAGCCGATCCGCCAGCGGGGAACGCTCGTCAGCCAGTACCTGCCAGATCAACCCGGCCATGCGGTCCGCTATAGCGGGAATATCGTCAGGGCCAAGGGTTTCGGGCGCACGGGAACCGTACAACTCTTCGAGAACGGGAAGAAGCGGCTTGCGGACACGGGTGATCCAGCCGTGCCCGTCGGTTTCGGCCAGACGCCCGCCCATGTTGAGGCAAGCCGTATCAATGACCCGACCGGCGCGGAATACCGCATAGTTGGATGTCCCGCCGCCGATGTCGATGTTCAGGACCGTACCGCGCCGCGCCTCGGAAAGCGTCGCCGCACCCGCGCCCCGTCCCGCAATGACGGATTCCAGATGCGGACCCGCCGAGGCCACGACAAAATCCCCGAGGCTGTCCGCCAGACGCATGACCGTGCGCCGGGCGTTCACGGTTTTGAGGCTCTCGCCCGTCACAATGACCGCGCCCGTTTCCACATCTTCCGGTTGCACGCCCGCTTCCGCATACCAGCCCCGGATAAGGGCATCGAGCGCCGCCTCGTCCAGCGTGTCCACGTCCGTGAGCGGCGTGAAGGCCACCGGGCTCTGCCAAACGATCCGGCGATCCGTGATTTCAAAACGCGGAATCTGACAGGCTGCCGCCCTGTTGCGCAATTCCAGGCGGGAGAAAACAAGCTGCGACGTACTCGTTCCGATATCAATGCCGACGCTGAGGATTTGCTTGCTGTCCATTGCCTATCCCCGCGCGGCTTGTATGGCTCCCAAGCCCCTGTCGCCCGCCTTCACCAACAGCATGAACGCGTAAACCGCGTTGCTCAGCCCGTCTAAAAGCTCCAAAATATCCGGGCGCTCCAATGTGCCGTCCTGCTTGCGGAAAGCGAATGCAGCCGCCACTTCCGTTTCACGGATGATCGCCCGCAACCAATTGAGTAAGGTAAAAATGGAACCTTCCGCCGCATCGGGACACAGCGGTTCCAATCCAAGCTCCTCAGGATGGCAAGCCAACCGCCGCACAGCTTCCCGCGAAAACGGCCCCATGCTCAATACGGGCACGGCTTCATCCAGCACTTCGCAACGCATGGCCCACCCGAGCCACGAACGCAGATCCGCCAGTAAGCCCTGCAACTCCGGCGCCAGCACGGGCTGCAACTGCGTCTGGACAAGGATAGCGGCGGCAATGGCGGAATCCACCTTGCCCCGGAACCAAATCCGGGGATGCTCCTTGGTCACCATTTCCGTGCCGTTCAGATGGGTCTGCGCTTCGGTCTTTTCGACCTTGGCGAAGGGACGCTCCTCGGTCGCCAACGGATGCACGGCCTTGCCGTCGTCACGGGCGACGCGGCCGTCGCCGGATACGATGAGAATCCGTATCTTCCTGTTGTTCACCAGCTCCTGCGCGGAAGGCGTCAGACGTTCCTCCGGGGAAAGATGCAGTTCCACGCCCTGCCCCAGGCCGCAACGGGCCATCAAGTCCTGTTCCGTCAAATACTGCATTTCGTTTCCATGTGTTACAGAGAATCCCGCTCTTTCCCCCAAAGCGGGGTACGCTCATTGCCTTTTCCCAATCCCCCAGAAACGGCCTGCGCGACAATCCAGTTGCCGCATCCTTCGGATACCCTGCCCGCACGTTAAAGCCGCCTGCGAGTTCATCCAGCTCGACCATTTTTCTCAATTATACCTACATGCTACGAAATTTCTTCACCCACGAACGCCCGTCACGACGAATACAGCTCAAGTAAACAACGGAACTCCCGCCGCGCAACCTCCCCACCAGTCGAAAGTTTTAGGAGGGAAGGGGTGGGGTTTGGGGAGGGGCAGGGAACCCTTTTTCAAAAGGGTTCCCTGCCCCTCCCCAATCTCAAAAATCAAATTCTTTCCAATGGACCGGCGGCAACGCCGAGCACGGCTTCGGTGAACGCCTGACACGCCGCCTGGCACGCCGCCTGATCCCCGGCAAGCCAGCCGCCGGAAAAGTTGGTCTCGGACGGCGGCGGGAAATGCTTCACCAACCGAACGTCCGCAGCCTTCAGCGCCGCATCCAGACCGAACGTAGCCTCCAACGGCGGCGCAATGAGCCATGCCAACGCCGTGCCTACCGGAATCCCGGCCTGCTCCGCAACGTACGTGCCGCAAGAGGAAACCAGATGCGACAAAAAGATCAGCTTCCCTTCGGGATCGGCCGTCAGGAACGAAACGCGGTTCTGGGCGTAATCCACGGCGATACGCAGCCCCTCTTCGACATCCCCGGGTGTCTCCGCAGCAAGGATTCCTATAAATTCGCCGGAATAGGGCCCGGAGGCATGGGCCGACCCGCCATAAAAGGAGCTGGCGTAGACGACATCCACGGCGGCCTTTTTGGTCGCTTCGTCGATGGCTATGTAGCTCACATCATCGCTGTCGGAGGTAAACAGGGCGAGCGCACGGTGGCGCGGCTCAAGCTTGAAGGCCGCAGCCAGCCCCGGATCGACCGAAGGGATGATCCGGCTGGCAAGTACTCGGACTGGAACGGGTTGCAACACTTTCATCGGCGCTCTCTCATTGCGTCTTATGTATCAAAAACAACAGGGTATCAATAATCGCAGCACGGTTAAAAACGTCGGAGAAAGGGCTGTTTCCGCCGCTCCCCTGCGGATTTCCGGCATGTCGTCAGCCGGAAAAACCGGGATTGAGCGCCTTGTTCAGCGCTATGCCGCTGGCCTTGTGCTGCATCATCTGGCGTACAAGATCAACGATAACCGCGGCGGCCTCCACAGGCGGCGTGCCTTCGCGGTGGATGTTGGAAATGACCGAACGATCCGACTCCAGCGTCGCCGCCGTGGGGCGGTACACCCCGTAACAGCTCATGCTTTCCGACTGCCCCAGACCGGGACGCTCGCCCACAAGCATCAGCACCACGTCACAGCCTATGGCCTCACCCAGACGGTCCTCGGCCTTGACCCGCCCGTAACGCAGGAACAGCGGATCGCCCACCGTGAACCCGGCCTGCCTCAGGCCATTGGTCAGCGGAGGCACGATCTCGTCCGCATTGGCGAGCACGGCATCCGTGCTCAAGCCGTCGGACAGCACGATCAGCACCTGCGGGACGGGCTTGTAGCGCTCCCGCACCGTTTGCAGGGACGCCTCCGAGAGTACGCGCCCCAAATCCGGACGCGTCAGATAAGTATCCTTGTCTTCCACCAACGTCTGAACCGCCAGCATCCCGCGCCGGCGCAGCCATTCCTCAGGAACTTCACGGAAAACCGTTCCCTTGGATCGGGCATGATCCGCAAGAAAACGCAGGTAGGCAGTGGTCGAAGGACGCGTTCCACACGCGCCGCCCCCAATCCGGGCCCCGGTACTCCGCATGAACTCCTGCAACACGTCGGGATTGTGCGGCTCTTTCACCCCACAAGGCTTACGGAAAGCGGGGCCGCCCAGATCTTCCAGCGACGCGCCTGTATCGGCATCAACGGTTGCCGCCAAAAGTTCCGGCTCTGCCCCCGAACCAGTCAAGGGCCTTTGCTCCGATTGCATTGCGGAAAACCTTCCACCTTGCCCAACGGATGGAGCGGGAAACGCTTGTTGCGTTTTCAGGGCATCCAACACGGACGCCACCAGATCGTGAATTTCTTGTTCCTGCATGGCGTTCCTCTAAAAGAAAATGGAGGCATCCCCGGCGCGGGAGGTGAGACAGCCGTTTTCCATGATTCCGTGCCGCTCCAGCCACTGTTCGAACTCCGGCGCGGGCCGCAGATCGAGCAACTGGCGCACGGTGGCGATGTCATGGAAGGAATTGGTCTGGTAATTCAACATGATATCGTCGCCCATCGGCAGGGAGATGATGAAGTTCACGCCCGCGGTCGCCAGCAGGATCATGAGGTTCTCGTTGGAATTCTGATCGGTGTCGGCATGGTTCGTATAGCAGCAGTCACAGCCCATCGGCAGGCCGTGCAGCTTGCCCATAAAATGGTCTTCAAGCCCGGCCCGGATGATCTGCTGATGGTTGTATAAGTATTCCGGCCCGATAAAACCAACCACCGTATTGACCATGAACGGCTGGTAGCGGCGGGCCAGCCCGTAACAGCGGGCCTCCATCGTCACCTGATCACAGCCGTAGTGCGCGTCCGCCGACAGCGCTGAGCCCTGCCCCGTCTCGAAATACATGACGTTGGGGCCGGTGGCCTGACAGTAATGCCGCGCGAGATCATACGCCTCATCAAGCAGGCCGGTGGTCACGCCGAATTCGCGCAGCCCCTTTTCGCTGCCCGCGATGCTCTGGAAGATCATACCCGCGTTGGCGCCCTGCCGGATGGCTTCCATCTGCGTGGTGACGTGGGCCAGCACGCAGTTCTGGGTGGGGATCTGGTGGCGTTCGATGATCTCCCACAGGGCGTTGAGCATGGCCTTGGTGTTCTCCACCGTATCCGTCACCGGATTGATGCCGATGACCGCATCCCCCGCGCCGTAGGACAGCCCCTCGTACACCTGCGCCACGATGGACGGGATCTCGTCCCGCGTGTCGTTGGGCTGAAGCCGCGAGGAGAAATGCCCCGGCAGGCCTACGGTATTGTTGGAACGCACGACCACGGGCATTTTCTTCGCCGCAAAAATAAGATCGGCGTTGGACATGATCTTGGATACGGCGGCGGCCATTTCCGAAGTGAGGCCTTTGCGGACGCGCTCAATGGCGGCGGAAGAGGTACGCCCGTCCAGCAGAAATTCCCGGAACTCCCCGACCGACCAGTTCCTGATGCTCTCGTAGACCGGAGTATGCACGGCATCCTGAATGATGCGCGTCACGGCGTCGTCTTCATAAGGGACTACGGGATGTTCGCGCAGGTCGCCAAGCGTCAGCTCGCTGAGCACCTGCTTGGCGGCGACGCGTTCCTGCATGGACGAGGCGGCAACGCCCGCCAGCACATCGCCGGAGCGCAGTTCCCCCGCCTTGTTCAGCACGTCCCGCACCGAATCGAAGCGGTAGGTTTCGCCGAAAAGAGTCGTTTTCAGTTTCACAGCGTCCCTCAATAGACTGTAACTTGCATCATACGAAAAGAAGAAGCCTAGCCGCAGGAGGAATCGGCGTCAAGGCTACGGCATGTCAAACATTCTGTCTGCTCGGGTCCCATACCGTTTTTTCTTTTTCCGGACACGAAACCGCCACAAATTCGGAGTAGAGGACTCTTCATGTGCTTAAACCTGCGCGTTTCGTGCGGCGGCAAAAGGACACCCTAGCCATGTTTGCACGATGATACCGCATCCCTTCTCCCGGATTGGAAAGGCTCTTTCCAGAAAAAAAGTATGCCCATGAGGGATTGACAACTCGCCGGGTTCGCAGTAATTTTTACGCACGTATTCTTTTTCACATTAGGCAGCACCTTTTAAGGACCACATCATGTTCAACGCCTCTTCCCTTTCCTTTACCGCTTATCGCTGGTGGTGGCGCGTCATCGACGTGAGGGGGGGAGTGCGGCCTGTGTAAGGCCCGATCCGGCATTACTGTATCCGTTCATACAGGCGCCATCCTCCCGAGGATGGCGCTTTTTTTGTACCTTAACCCCAAAAGGATCACCGACATGACAGCTTCCAAAACGCCCGCCGCCCCCGACGTCACCCTGCGCCAGAGCGCGCGGTGGCTCCCGGCGGATATGGACACCCCCATCAGTCTCTTCCTCGGTATGTGCCACGAGCATCACGGCATTCTGCTGGAAAGCGCGGAGGTCGACGGGCGGTGGGGACGCTACAGCATTCTGGCCTGCGACTTCCTGCTTCAGGCCGCCTGCCGGGACGGGCTGCTGGCCCTCGACACCAACGACGACCGCCTGCGCCCCTTTGCCGTGCTCAACGGGATGCCCTTCACGGAAGGCTTGCGCACGCTCATGCGCGGCCTGCACCTCGAAAAACCCGAGGGCATCACGCTGCCGCCCATCACCCGCGCCCTGTACGGCTATTTCGGCTACGGCATGGCGAGCTTCTTCAACAAGAAGCTGGAAAACTGCCTGCCCCAAAAGGACGCCGACGCAAGTCTTGTTCTGCCGGGAACCGTGCTCGTGTTCGACCACCTGTACAACCGGCTGTGCCAAATCAGCCTCGGCGAACACAGGGACGTGAACGGCGCACGGACGCGGGAATGCGGCGCGGCCCTGCCCTTCATCGGCGAAGATGCCGTGACCGCCACGCCGGGACGGGAAGGCTACATGGATGCCGTGAACAAAATCAAACAGATGCTCCGTCAGGGCGAGGCCATTCAGGTCGTTCCCTCCTGCCGGTTCAGCACGCCGTTCGCGGGAGACGCCTTCACCCTGTACCGCCGGATGCGCCGCTGCAACGCCTCGCCTTATATGTTCTTCATGGATCTGCCGGGCATCACCCTGTTCGGCTCTTCTCCCGAAGTCATGGTCCGGTGCGACGAAGGCAAGCTCCAGCTCTCCCCCATCGCCGGGACCCGCAAACGCGGAGCCGACGATCTCGAAGACGCCCGCCTCGCCGCAGAGCTGCAGGAAGATCCCAAGGAACGCGCCGAGCACGTCATGCTGGTGGATCTGGGCCGCAACGACCTCGGGCGCATAGCCCGCCCCGGCACGGTCAACGTGGAGCGGCTCATGGAAGTGGAACGCTTCTCCCACGTCATGCACCTGACCTCGCGGATCACGGCCCGGCTCCAGCCGGATCTCGACGCGCTGGACGTGCTGGCGGCGACCTTCCCGGCGGGCACGGTCAGCGGCGCGCCCAAAGTCCGGGCTATGGAAATCATCGCGGAAACGGAACAGCTTCCGCGCGGCCCCTACGCGGGCTGCATCGGCTGGCTCGGGCTCGACGACGACAACGTCAGCCTCGATACCGGCATCACCATCCGCAGCATGTGGGTAAAGGATGGGAAACTCCATTGGCAGGCGGGCGGCGGCATCGTCTTCGACTCCGACCCCGTCGCCGAATGGAATGAAGTCTACAATAAATCAGCCATCATGCGTACCGTGCTCAACACCACCGGAGAAGACCATGTTCCTGCTCATCGATAACTACGACTCGTTCACCTACAACCTCGTGCAGGCTTTCTACGCGCTCGGGCAAGATCCCGTGGTCGTCAAAAACGACGATCCCCGTCTGCTCGAACTGGCGCAGGACCCGTCCCTGAACATGGTGTGCCTCTCCCCCGGCCCCGGCCATCCCAAGGACGCCGGATACTGCATGGAAGTCCTCCGCATCCTCGATCCCAAAGTCCCGGTGCTCGGCGTCTGCCTCGGCCATCAGGCCCTCGGCCTTGCCGCCGGAGCCGAAGTCGTGGTCGGGCCCTGCATCATGCACGGCAAGGCATCCGAAATCGTGCATGACGGCTCGGGGCTTTTCTCAGGCGTCCCGAACCCCATGCGCGTGGGGCGCTACCATTCGCTGGTCGTCCGTTCCGATGTGGACGAGGCGCACGCCAAATTCACGGTCACGGCGCACGGTCCCGAAGGCGAAATCATGGCCCTCCGCTATAAGGATCGTCCGTGGGTGGGCGTCCAGTTCCATCCGGAATCGATCCTGACCCCGGACGGGCTGCGCTTGCTCGGCAATTTCCCCAAGGCGATCCTGCCCGCGGGCAATGACGCCAACGCCATCAACGTCATTCTGGATACCCTCGCCAGCGGACAGGATCTGACCGCTGACATGGCTTCCGCCGGATTCTCGGCGCTCATGGACGGCACCATGACCCCCTCTCAGGCGGGCAGCTTCCTCATGGGCCTGCGCATGAAGGGCGAAAGCCCGCTCGAAATGGCCCACGCCACCCGCGCCGCGCTGGCCCGGGCCGTGCGCGTGGACGGCATCGAAGGCTCCTATATTGAAGTCGTGGGCACCGGAGGCGACGGGCGCTCGTCCTTCAACTGCTCCACCGGCACGGCGCTCACGCTGGCGGGCATGGGCTATCAGGTGGTCAAGCACGGCAACCGCGCCGTGTCCTCCAAATGCGGCAGCGCCGACGCGCTGGAAGGGCTCGGCGTCAATCTGGACGTTAACCCAGCCGAAGTGGGCAAAATCCTGCACGACCAGAACTTCGTGTTCCTGTTCGCGCAGCGGTTCCACCCCTGCTTCCGCAACATCGCGCCCATCCGTAACGAACTCGGCATCCGTACCCTGTTCAACCTGCTCGGCCCCCTGATCAACCCGTCCCGCCCCACGCACATCCTGCTGGGCGTGGCCCGGCCCAATCTCGTGAAGCTCATGGCCGAAACGCTGGCCCAGTCTTCCGTACACCGGGCCGCCGTGGTTTGCGGGGCGGGCGGCTATGACGAAATAACCCCCATCGGCCCGAACGAAATGATCATCCTCGACGACGGCAAGCTCGAACCGCTCACCCTCGATCCGGCGGACTACGGCATCCCCACGTGCACGCCCGAAGACCTTGCCGTGTCCAGCCGTGACGAAGCCGTCGCCGTCCTCCGCGAACTCCTCGCCGGACGCGGCCCCGAAGCCATGCGCAACATGCTCGCCCTCAACGTCGGCATGAGCATCTATCTGCTGGAAGGCAAGCTGCCGCTGGCGACCTGCATAGCGAAAGCCCGCGAAGCCCTCGCTTCCGGCGTGGGCGGGAGGGTGCTCCATGCTGCTTGAGAAATTCAAAACGGCGAAACAGCCCGAGATACAAGCGCTCCGCCAGCTCGAATACATCAATATGCTGCCGTTGCCGCTTCGGATCGAGCGTCCGTCCTTTCTAAACGCCCTGTGCGCTCCGAACGGAAACCGGTCCCACGTCATCGCGGAGTTCAAGCGGGCGTCCCCTTCGCGGGGGGACATCCTGATGGATTTCCCGCCGGAAGAAGCGGCCAAGCAGTACGCCGAAGCCGGTGCTTCCTGCCTCTCCGTGCTGACCGAGGAAACCTATTTCAAGGGCACGCTCGGGTATCTCAAGCGCATGTCCGCGCCCGGACTGCCTTTGTTGCGGAAGGACTTCATCTTTGATCGGTTACAGGTGGCGGCTACGGCGGCGACCCCGGCCTCGGCCCTGCTGCTCATCGTCCGCCTGACGCCCGACGCGGCCCTGCTTCGCTCCCTGCGCGAGCAGGCGGAAGCACACGGCATCGACGCCGTGGTTGAGATCTTCGATGAAGCCGATCTCGCCCTTGCCCGCGAGTCCGGGGCACGGATCATTCAGGTGAACGCCCGGGATCTGGATACGCTGCAAGTGGATCGCTCCGCCTGCCTCCGTCTTGCGGAGCGGTTCCATCAGGCCGGGGACAACGAAGCATGGATTGCGGCGAGCGGCATCTCCGCTTCGGATCATCTCCGTCAGGCCGCCGGCGCCGGCTACCAGGCCGTGCTTGTCGGGACCAGCCTCATGGACGGCGGCGCGCCCGGCGCGGCGTTGAAGGGGCTGTTGGAGAGGTAAGACCGGGGGAAGGGAGGAGAAACTTTTCTGGAGAAAAGCTTTCTCCTCCCTTCCCCCAGACCCCCATCCCTCCTCTTCCAAAGACTTTTATATTTATCGAATCCCTGTTTGAGGGAGTACGGATTATCTGAGCTTTCAAGAGGGATTGGCGGGCAGGATAGAGAGAATTGGGTTCTTCCGTCCCGTTTTCACCAATATTTTCCAGTGGAGCCACAGTGAACGACTTGATCATCAAAATCTGCGGGATGCGCGAACAGGCGGATCTGGACTGCGCCGCCGCGCTCGGAGTGGACCTCTGCGGGTTCATCTTCGCCCCGCAAAGCCCCCGCGCGGTGACGCCGGAACAGGCCGCCGCGCTGGACAGCGGGGATATGCTCCGCGTGGGCGTGTTCGTGACCGACGACATGCGTTTCATCGAGGAAACCGCCCGCGCCGCTCGGCTGGATCGCATCCAGCTGCACGGAGATCAGTCGATGACCTGCGCGAATCGCCTGAGCCGCACGCTCGGGGCCGAACGTCTCATCAGGGTACTGTGGCCCGAGCGTTATCCCGATCTGGCGGCACTGGAAGAAACCATGAACCGGCACGCGGCATCAACCGGAATGTTCCTGCTTGACGCGGGGATGTCCGGAGGCGGCAGCGGAAAACGGATCGGCTCCGAACGGCTGCGCGGCCTGAACGCTCCCCGCCCCTGGCTGCTGGCCGGCGGGCTCACTCCTGAAAATGTCAAAGAAACCGTCGCGGCCTGTGTCCCTGACGGAGTGGATTTCAATTCCGGTCTCGAATCCGAACCCGGACGCAAGGACCCTTCACGTATGCGGGCCGCATTAACGGCTCTGAGAGGATAGTCATGAAAAAAGGTTACTTCGGAGAATTCGGCGGGTGTTTCGTTCCTGAACTGCTCATGCCTCCGCTCCAGGAACTGGAAGAGGCCATGCGGGACATCATGCCCTCCCCCACCTTCAAGGAGGAGCTGGACGATCTGCTCCGCAACTTCGCGGGACGGGAAACGCCCCTAACCTACTGCCCCACTCTGTCCAAACGGCTCGGTTTCTCTTTGTGGCTGAAACGCGAGGATCTGCTGCACACCGGCGCGCACAAGGTCAACAACACGCTCGGGCAGGCGCTGCTCGCCAAGCATATGGGCAAAACGGCGCTGGTCGCGGAAACCGGCGCGGGCCAGCACGGCGTGGCGACAGCCGCTGCCGCCGCCCGTCTGGGGCTTGAATGCATCGTTTTCATGGGTGCCGAGGACGTGGAGCGCCAGTCCTCCAACGTACGGCGCATGAAGCTGCTCGGCGCTGAAGTCCGGCCCGTCCAGAGCGGCACCCGGACCCTCAAGGACGCCATCAACGAGGCCCTGCGTTACTGGATCGCCGCGCAGGAGACCACACACTATTGTTTCGGTACGGCGGCGGGTCCGCACCCCTTCCCCACACTGGTCCGGAATCTTCAGAGCGTCATCGGGCGCGAAACCCGTGCCCAGATGCTGGAAAAAACCGGGCGGCTTCCCGATGTGGTCGTCGCGGCGGTGGGCGGCGGCTCCAATGCCATCGGCATGTTCCACCCGTTCGTGGATGACGCATCCGTACGCATCATCGGCGTTGAGGCGGCCGGTACCGGTGAGCCGGGATGCTACAATTCCGCGCCGATCAATCTCGGCACGCCCGGCGTCCTGCACGGCCAGATGACCATGCTCCTCCAGACCAAAGACGGACAGATCGAACCTTCGCATTCCGTTTCCGCCGGGCTCGACTATCCCGGCGTCGGACCGGAGCACGCCTACCTGAGCGCCATTGGGCGCGTCCACTACGGGCTCGCCAACGACGCCGAAGCGCTCGACGCCTTCCAGACCCTCTGCCGCACCGAAGGCATCCTTCCCGCGCTGGAATCCTCCCATGCACTGGCGTGGGTACTCAGGCACCACGGCGAGCTTCCCGCAGGAGGGCATGTCGTCGTCAACCTCTCGGGGCGCGGCGACAAGGACATGGACATCGTGGAGCAACATCTGCATATCTCATGATAGCGACGTATCGAGGAATTGAAATATAAAAAAATAATTTCAAATAGATACTTAAATACGAAATGCCGAAGACACATATCCCCACCCAAAAAACCAAGGGGGACCGGGGGGAATTATTCCCCCCGGACAGGGGGTCAAGGGGGGCGGTAGCCACCCTTGCCGCCGGAGGCATAACGAGGAGAACCATCATGACTTTTCTTGAACAGAAAATACGGGATGCGCACACAGCCGGACGCACGGCGCTCATTCCCTTCGTCACCGCAGGCTTCCCCACGCTCGACACGTTCTGGGGCATCATTGAAGAACTGGACGCCAACGGCGCGGACGTGATCGAAATCGGCGTGCCGTTCTCCGATCCCGTGGCCGACGGCCCGGTCGTGGAGGACGCTTCCCGCCGCGCGCTGGAACAGGGCGTCAGCCTGAACTGGATCATGGACGGCCTCAAGCAGCGCGCCGGGAACTTCAAGGCGGGCATCGTGCTCATGGGCTACCTCAATCCGTTCCTCCAGTACGGGCTGGAACGCTTCGCCGCCGATGCCGCACAAGCGGGCGTCTCCGGCTGCATCGTGCCGGATCTGCCGCTTGACGAAAGCGCCCCTGTCCGAACCACGCTGAAAGCGCACGGCATCGATCTGATCGCGCTGGTCGGCCAGAACACGTCGGAAGAAAGGATGCGCGAATACGCCGCCGTTTCGGAAGGCTACGTGTACGTCGTCTCCGTCCTCGGCACGACCGGGGCGCGCACGGGACTGCCGCCGCAAGTGGAAGAAACGCTGCGCCGGGCGCGGAAAGCCTTCAACCTGCCGCTGGCTCTGGGCTTCGGCTTGCAGCACCCGGACCAGCTTGCTGCCATTCCCGCCGACATCCGGCCCGACGCCGCCGTGTTCGGCAGCGCCCTCTTGAAACATCTCGACAAAGGCAACACCGCCAAGGCGTTCCTTGAGGTGTGGACCAGGTAGGCACAAGCAAAAAAGGCGCTTCAGAATCCCCGCCGGTGGAAGTCCATCCGGCGGGGATTTTTGCTGCCACACTTTCTTTTTTCCCTATACGGCGTAAAAAAGGTGCTAGCCCCGCCCTCTCCGCAGGGGGGCCGTTGACGCTTGTTCTTTTTTTGACTAGAAGGGACGTTTCACCCTTTGAATCATTTCTCTTGTTATTTCCCCTTTTTCGCCTTCAGGATTGCCCATGCTCGGAACACTTTTTTTCGACAAGCAGGATCGTGAACTCCTGCGTATGATCAACGAAACGATCGATCACGGCCCCTCGCAGGACCTTGAGCACAAGGTCTTTGACGCCAATCTTCATCCGCATGGCATCCTGGAACTGACGACGACCCACGAGTACAGGATGGCCCACGCGGTCATCAACCTGCTCGGCAACCTCGAAGCCGGCGGCGCTCCGGACCGGCTCATGGCCCTGCGCATCCTCCGCGACGAGGTGCTGCACAGCGCCCGCACGCCCTTCCGGTACAATACGGGCCGCGTCCTCATCCAGATCATGAAGGAGATCATCCGGTCTCGCCAGGATGAGCTGACGCAGCTCAAGCTCGTGCACGATTTCAGGAAGGTCACGTCCGGGAACCCCCGCCTCGTGCGCCAGTTCCTGAACACATACCATCTGCTGGAAATGCCCGAGGAGTGGAACCAGCTTACCGTGGACCACCACGTCCACGACGCCAACACCAAGGGCCGCAAAAACGCGACGCACCTGATCATGGACGCATGGATCAAGGGCATCCGGTATATCACCGTCGTCTATTACAACTACGTTGAGCCAGCCGCCGCGCGCGAACTGCTGCAAGCCGCCGAGATCATGGGCGTCGACGTCCGCATCGGCCTGGAGTTCCGCACGCCTTTCCGGGATCGCTTCGTCTGTTTCGTCTGGGCCCCGCGCGGCTTCTCCGATCCCGAGGCGTTTTTGTCCTTCCTCGCCGAGCGGCCTATGGTCGCCCTCATGAACGAAGGGCGCAAGGCATCCCTCTGGATGCAGCGCCACGTCATGGATACGCTCCAGTTGTGGAACACCAAGCACGCCCCGGCTCTGGCCGAGGAGCTCGAAATCCCCGTTCCGCTTCTTGAGCCCGAGGCGTTCCTTGCCTATGTGGGGACCGGGCAAACCTCGTTCCTCCATCTCGCCGAATACGCGCACAAGACGCTCCTCAAGCACCTTGTCCAGCGGGTCAAGGCATTGCAGGAGGAAGCCCTCACCGCCACCAGCGAACGCCAGAGCCAGATCGCACAGCTTATCCGGCGCATGGACATGCTCACGACCGAAGTGATCATGGAAACGTGGCTCAAGCCCGAACGCAATCCCGAGCTGCCCTCTCCCGACGTGCCGGACAACGCGCCGGACACGCCGGAACTGCTCAGGATGCCGCCCCATGTGCTGCTTGACTGGCTCTCCTGCCTGCGCAGCGGGTACCGCATCACGCTCCAGCTTGCGGAACTTACCGCCGAGGACGTGCTGGAACTGCTTTGGGACTGCCAGGGCATGATCACCCATCTGGAGCTGTTCAACCTCAAGGAATGGCAGGAAGGGCATCTCCGGCACCTCACCGCGATCAACGATCTCCAGATCGCCATCAACAAGGGCAGCGTCCTGCACCTCAAACAGATACTGCGGGGCATGATCCGTACGCTGGAAGCCTCGTCTTCCGAAAAGGACAAGGAACGCTGCGCCAAATTCCGTATCATCCTGCGCAACATCCCTTCGCTGCAGGCCCCGTACAAGGTCGCGCCCCTGCGTATCCGCATCGGGACGGACTCCACGAGCCATTCGGGCGTGCGGCACGGCATGGGCCTTGCCATGCCCGAAACCCTTCCCCACGGCGCGCGCAGGCAGATCGCCCGGGGCAAGCAGTTCCGGCCCATCTACCTTCCGGTGTCGTTGTCGCTGGAATTCCGCGAAACCTACGCCGAACAGGAACGCTATTCGTCCTTCATGCGCTGGCTCGGTCCGCGCTTGCGCCGCATTTGGGGGTTCGGACATTTCGGGCTCCGCTGCACCAAGGAATGGCGGGCCATTTCCGGCATTACCCAGATCGGAGAGGAAGGCAACGTCATCACGATGGGCGGCATCGGCGGCGAGCTGAACAACGGCCTGCGCGCCGAGCGGACCGAAAAAACCCGCCCGCGCTGGCTCGGCTTCTCGCGCCTCAGCACGCCCATTTCCAATACGCTCAAAGTGCTCGCGGGATTCATCCCGGCACTGGTGACCTTCCTGTACACACAGGAATGGTGGGTGCTGGCGTGGTTCGGCGCGCCCCTGTGGTTCCTCATCACCGGCCTGCGCAACATTCCGCAGGCCATCCTCGGCGGAGGCGGCATGTGGAGCCGCTCCCTCCTGCGCTGGAACGATTATGTAAGCTGGACACGCGTTTGCGATTCCCTGCTATACACAGGGCTGTCCGTTCCCCTGCTGGAATACTTTATCCGCGTGCTGCTCTTGGAAGACGGGCTGGGGCTGACGGTCAAGGATCACCAGTTCCTTGTCTTCTCCATCATAGCCGGGGCGAACAGCATCTACATTTCGCTGCACAACATCTATCGTGGGTTCCCCAAGGAAGCCATCATCGGGAACCTCTTCCGAAGCTTGCTCGCCATCCCGGTTTCAGTGTTCTACAACGACGTGCTGGCCCTGTTCCTGCCGTTCTTCACGACGGCCGATCCCCTGTTGATCCTCGAACCCGGCGCGGCCATCATTTCCAAGACGGCGTCGGATACGGTGGCGGCCATCATCGAAGGCCTTGCCGACTGGCGCAACAATCGGCGGCTCCGGTACTGGGACTACGAAACCAAATTGCAGCGCCTGTTTGATTGTTATGCCAAGCTGGAGCTGGCCTTCCCGGATCAGGACATCCTTTCGCTGTTGTCCCGCCCCGAGGAATTTACCCGGCTTACCTCCACGGAAGCCCGCTCCCTGCAAGTGGAAAGCATCATCAATGCGCTGGATCTCATGTATTTCTGGCTGTATCAGCCTTGTGCACAGCAGACGCTGACCTCCATCCTTCGCACCATGACGCGCGAAGAACGGGTCATCGTGGCCCGGTCGCAAGGGATTTTGTCCCGCGTCCGGGAGGTCAGCCAGCTTTTCGTGGACGGCCTGCTCGGGCGCAATTTCGCCCGCGCCCTGTCCTTCTACCTGGACAGCTACGAAAACTATATCCTTACACTCAACAAACGCTGCGCCGGATTCTCCAACGGCCATCGTCCGCTGCTCAGGCGCAGGCGGCATATATCGGATTGCCTTTAACAAAGCAGGGAGATTGGGGGAAGGGAACGTTTCTGAAAAAGTGTCCCTTTCTCCAAACCTGCCAGCGCGGCTCCCACCTCTCTCCTCTGGCAATGACTTTTGTACTTGCCGGATCTCTGGAATTTTCTGGAGTGATACAGCCGAACGAACCGCTCCAGAGTCGAAAGGGCCTACCCGTATGGGAAAGCTTCTTGAAGGGAGCGTTCTCACAGGCTCGCCGGAGTCTCCCGCCTCCCTCCGGAACTTCAACCGACGGGGAAGGCATCCTGAGATCCCCGTATGAGGATTGCCGGGCGGGGAGCCGCGCCTGTCCTTTCCCCGCTGTTGAAAAGCAAAAAGAAGTTCTGTAACAGCTACGTCAAACGGGACACGCGGCTTTCCTCCGCCTCGGAACCCGCCGTTTGGTTCGGGGAAGGGATGGCGGGAGGGCCTTTTCCCGTCGGCATCCGTTTCCCGTGACCTTTCTTTTTGACCAAAGGACGCACAGTGGCCGTAAAAACCACCCGCACAGCGACAGAAGAACAACTCCCCACCCGGGAGGAGGCGGAAGCCGCCTTTGCCCTCGCCCTTGACGCGCGGCAGGAGCGTGTGCGCGCCGCGCTCAACAAGCTGGCAAGCGATCCGCCGCAGGTTCTGATCCTCGAAGGCGGCAGCGTGGCCGAGCGCTTCAGCGTGGCCCTGTGGCACGCCGCCCGCCTCAACTGCCCGGAAGGGCGGCCGCCCTGCCTGCATTGCCCGGCCTGCCTCCAGATCGGCGCGAATTTGTTTCACGACCTGTATGTGCTGGATGGGCGCGAAGGCTCCATCAAGATCGAAACCGTCCGCGAACTGAGGACCATCCTCGGGGAAGCGCCGCGCGGCGACGGCAAGCGCGTCGTTATCCTCGCCGAAGCCCAGTCCCTCGGCGTGGAAGCCGCCAACGCGCTTCTGAAATCATTGGAGGAGCCCCGGCCCGGCGTTTGTTTCCTGCTCCTCGCCCCGCAGCGGGAGCGCCTCCTCCCCACGCTTGTCTCCCGTGGCTGGGTCGTCACGCTGGCGTGGCCCGAGGCCGGCACGCCTTCGACGCCGGAGCTGTTTCAGTGGGAAGAGGCGCTGGCGGAATTCATGGCCTCCGGGCAGGGATGGCTCGACAAGACGTCCGGCAAGGGTGCCGTCGATGCGGCGCTGGCCCGCCGGATCGTGCTCTCCGTCCAGAAGGCACAGGCCGCTCTCCACGCCGGGCGGGATGGAGGGCCTCTTGGACGGCGTCTTGCCATCCTCCCCGAAGCAGGCCATCTCCATGTCAACGATCTGCTGGCGCAATGCCAGGAATCGCTGGACTATATGGTCAGCCCCCCGCTGGTCCTCAACTGGCTGGCCACGCGGCTGCACATCGTTTATCGTCACGCCCGGCTGCGCGGGCGGAAGCCAACCGCCTGACCCGACATGAGATTGACGCTATGAAGCGTTAGACTTGAGGCGCCTTTCAGGGGAAAACCGGGGAAGGCGCCCTTTTTTTGCTGGACAGTAAGTATAAAAAGAACTATTATCGTTTCACGAGTAGGGCATTCTGAGCCACGGAGCGATAGGCAAAACGAAGGGGAAACCGGATTCCCCATATCCATTTCTCATTGTCAAAAAACGGCTCCCGGTGTACTTCCCAGAAAGACAGGATCCTTATTCAGCCAACCATTGTCATAAGGAAGGTTCTCATGGCTAACCAGTTTGAAATCTATAAGTGTGAACTCTGCGGCAATGTCATCGAAGTGCTTTTCGCCGGCAGCGGCGGCCCGCTTTCCTGCTGTGGCCAGCCCATGAAACTTATGGCTGACAAGGCCATCGACGGCGCCAAGGAAAAGCATGTGCCCGTGATTGAAGCCAACGGCGCAGGCTGTAAGGTCAAGGTCGGTTCCGCTCCTCACGTGATGGAAGAAACCCACTGGATCGAATGGATCGAAATCGCCACCGCCGACGGCAAGCGCTATAAGAAGTTCCTGAAGCCCGGCGACGCGCCCGAAGCCGATTTCTGCATCCCGGTGGACAAAGTTGTTTCCGCCCGCGAATACTGCAACCTCCACGGCCTGTGGAAGGCATAAGCACCTATAGACCACTTGACAACGGCGGCTCTTTTTGGCTGTAACAGTGCCGTCGGAGATGTTCCTTACACCTCTAACCCCCGCAGGCAAGAGCAGCGCTTTCGCGGGCAGGAGATTAACGATGCAGAAATATGTTTGCAATGTGTGTGGCTATGAATATGATCCCGCCGCCGGCGACCCTGACAGCGGCATCGCCCCCGGCACCGCTTTTGAAGATCTGCCCGAAGATTGGGTCTGTCCCGTCTGCGGCGCTTCCAAGTCGGACTTTTCCGCTGCCTAAGATAGCGGCTCGTCTGAACGCGTAGAATAGGGGGTGTGACGGGCTTCGTCGCACCCCCATGTTTTTGTGCTCACCTCAAACATGCCTGAAAGGATTTTGTCACTATGAAACCCGTTGAACTGGCGAAAGATATTTTCTGGATCGGGGCCGTCGACTACAACAAGCGCAACTTCCACGGCTACAGCCGTTCCCCGCGCGGCACGACCTACAACAGCTATCTCGTCCGCGACGAGAAGAACGTCGTGTTCGACACGGTGGACAACGATTACGCCGGAACCATGTTCTGCCGCCTCGCCAAGCTGATGCCGCTCGACAAGGTCGACTACATCGTCGTGAACCACACCGAAAAAGACCACGCCGGGGCCCTGTGCCAGCTCGTCGAGCGCTGCAAGCCCGAGAAGATCATCACGTCGACCATCGGCAAGCGTTTCATGGAAGCCCAGTTCGACACCACCGGCTGGCCCATCGAAGTGGTCAAGACCGGGGACGTCATCAACATCGGCAAGCGGAACATCCATTTCGTGGAAACCCGTATGCTGCACTGGCCCGACAGCATGGTTTCCTACATCCCCGAAGACAAGCTCCTTATCAGCAACGACGCCTTCGGCCAGAACATCGCCTCCTCCGAACGTTTTTCGGATCAGTACGACCGCTGCGTGCTGGAAAAGGCGATCAAGGAATACTACTACAACATCGTCCTGCCCTTCTCCCCGCAGGTCCTCAAGACGCTTGAGCTTGTGGCTGCCCTGAAGCTCGACATCGAAATGATCGCCCCCGACCACGGCCTCATCTGGCGCGGCAAGGACGACTGCAAGTACATCCTCGACACCTACCGCGCCCTTGCCGAACAGAAGCCGAAACAGCGTGCCGTCATCGTCTACGACTCCATGTGGGGCTCCACCGGCATCATGGCCTCCGCCATCGCCTCCGGCCTTGAAGACGAAGGCGTGCCCGTCCGCATCATCGACATCCAGAAGAACCACCACAGCGACGTGATGACCGAACTCGCCGACTGCGGCGCGGTCATCGTGGGTTCCGCCACGCACAACAACAACGTACTGCCCGGCATCGCCGACGTGCTGACCTACATGAAGGGCCTCCGCCCCCTGAACCGCGTGGGCGCCGCGTTCGGCTCCTACGGCTGGTCCGGCGAATCGCCGAAGATCATTCAGGAATGGCTCGCATCCATGAACATGGATATGCCCGCCGACCCTGTGAAGTGCCTGTTTGTGCCCAAGCATGAAGGCCTGTCCCAGTGCGTCGCGCTCGGCAAGACCGTTGCCGAGGCCCTCAAGGCGAAGTGCTGATGTTCCGGGGGGAAGCCTTCGGGCTTTCCCCCGCCTCCCGTTCCGGCGGCGAAGGCAATGCGCGGGGCATCGCGCGGAAGCGTTCGTGAGCGAGAGGAGACGGGTCCGGACTGAGAAAACCGCCTCCACGCGCCGTTTTAGGGAAGAATCCTTTCCGATGCGGCCTAATATCATATACTTTTCAAAGGAGCCTGAGGAGACTGGGCTCCGGCAATGATCCGGCTTCCGGCCGGAAACCAAAATCATGGGGGAATTCTATGGATGTTGTCATGCTGTCACGGTTGCAATTTGCCGTGACCGTCTTTTTCCACTTCATCTTTGTCCCGCTGACCCTCGGACTCGTGGTTCTTCTCGCCATCATGGAGACGCTCTACGTCCGCACGGGCAATGAAGTGTACAAAAGAATGGTCAAGTTTTGGGGAAAGCTGTTCCTCATCAACTTCGTCCTCGGCGTCGTGACCGGGATCACCCTCGAATTCCAGTTCGGGACCAACTGGTCTCGCTACTCGGAATATGTGGGCGACATCTTCGGCTCGCTGCTGGCCATCGAAGCCACGGCCGCCTTCTTCCTTGAGTCCACCTTCCTTGCGGTGTGGGCGTTCGGCTGGGAGCGCGTGAGCAAGAAGGTCCACCTGACCGCGATCTGGCTTGTGGCCATCGCCTCGAACCTTTCCGCCCTGTGGATCATCCTCGCCAACGGCTGGATGCAGAACCCCGTCGGCTACGTCATCAAGAACGGCCGCGCCGAGCTGTCCAGCTTCTTTGATGTCGTGACCAACCCCTTCGCATGGAGCCAATATTTCCATACGATTTTCGCCGCATGGATGCTCGGCGGCTTCTTTGTGCTCGGCGTCTCCTCGTGGCACCTGCTCCGCAAGAACGAGCTGGATCTGTTCAAGCGTTCCGTGCGCATCGCCGCGCCCTTCACCCTGATCCTCGTCCTGCTGCTCGGCCTTCAGGGCCACCATCACGCGCAGATCGTCGCGGAAATGCAGCCCGCCAAGCTCGCCGCCATGGAATCCCACTGGGAAACCGGCACCCACGTCCCCATGTATCTCCTCACATGGCCTGATCAGGCCAACCGCACCAACAGCATTCAGGCCCTGCCCATCCCGAGCCTGCTGAGCCTGCTGGCCTTCAATTCCCCGAGCGCGGAAGTGAAGGGCCTCGACGCCTTCCCCGCCGACGACATTCCTCCAGTCCTTCCCACCTTCCTCTCCTTCCGCTTCATGGTAGCCTGTGCGGGCCTCTTCGTGCTGCTGGCCATCGCCGCGTGGTGGTGGAGAAAGGATCTCGAAAACCACCCCCTGCTCATGAAGGCGCTGATCTACGTGATCCCCCTGCCCTACCTCGGGATCATGGCCGGTTGGGCCGTGGCCGAAATAGGCCGCCAGCCGTGGATTGTTTATGGCCTCATGCGGACCTCCGACGCCGTGTCGCCGGTCCCGACGTCCTCTGTAGGGCTCTCGCTCGCGGCTTTCATCGTCATCTACACCTTCCTCGGCATTCTGGACATCTACCTGCTCCGCAAGTATGCCAAGAAGGGCCCGGAAGCCGCCCCTGAAGCGCAGGCCTAGCCCCGCCATCCCTACCCTAAGAGAGGATTACCAATATGCTTGAAACCACTTGGTTTGTTTTGTGGGGACTGCTCTGGGCGGTCTACTTTGTCCTGGACGGCTTCGACTTCGGCATGGGGACCCTGCTGCCTTTCCTCGCCAAGAACGATGAAGAAAAACGCATCATCTACAACGCTGCCGGCCCCTACTGGGACGGCAACGAAGTGTGGCTCATCACGGCCGGCGGCGTGACCTTCGCCGCCTTCCCCAAGGCCTACGCGGTGATGTTCAGCGCGCTCTACGCTCCGCTGCTCATCCTGCTCTTCGCCCTGATCTTCCGCGCGGTGTCCTTCGAGTTCCGCAACAAGAAGGATTGCCCCCAGTGGCGCAAGTTCTGGGACGCCTGCCAGTTCCTCGGCAACTTCCTGCCCGCGCTGCTGCTCGGCGTGGCCTTCGCCAACCTGTTCATGGGCATCCCGATCGACGGCAACGGCGTGTACCACGGCAACATCATCAAGCTTCTGAACCCCTACGGCCTCGCGGGCGGCATCTTCTTCGTGCTGATTTTCTGCATGCACGGCGCCCTCTGGCTGGCCCTCAAGTCCGAAGGCGACATCCATGAACGCGCCGTCGGCGCGGCGCAGGTGGTCTGGCCTCTGGTCCTCGCCGTGGCCCTGCTTTTCCTCGCCCTGACCGCGTTCTACACCAATCTGTACGCCAACTACGCCGAGCATCCCACGCTGCTCGTCTTCCCGATCCTCGCAGTGGCTTCCCTGCTCACCGTCCGGGTGATGATCTGGGCCGACAACCTGCTCGGCGCGTGGTTCTTCAGCGCGTTGTTCATCATTACCGTGACCTTCTTCGGCGTGCTCGGCATGTATCCCGGCATCATCATCTCCAGCATCGATCCCGCGTACAGCGTGACGGTCTTCAACGGCGCGTCCAGCCAGCTGACCCTCAAGATCATGCTTGGCGTAACCCTCTGCTGCATCCCCGTGGTCATCGCCTATCAGGCGTGGGTGTACTACACCTTCGCCCACAAGGTGACTCCCGAAAGCCTCCAGAAGGACAATCACGCGTATTAAGTTATGTGGGGGAAGGGAGAAGGAACCCTTCTGGAGAAGGGTTGCCTTCTCCCCTCCCCCACACCCCCTCCTCTCATCCTCCCAAGACTTTTGACTGGTGGGGAGGCGGCGCGGAGGGAGTCCCCGTTTCACTGCTCATAAAAATCGGGAAAGGCCGTTCGAAGCATTTCGAGCGGCCTTTCGTTTGGGCAAGAGAAAGAAAAGAAGTAAGGGGCAGAGATAGGATGAGGCAAATGATATTGAAAGAAATCAGCGTTTAAAAGCTATGAGGAGGCCAAGCAAGACCAGCAGGACGCCCAAGAAACGCCTCCACGTAAACAGCGTCACGGGAATGCCGAACCAACCGAAATGGTCGATGATGCAGCCCATGATCAGGTTTCCGAGGATCATGGCCATCAGGGTGGGCAGGACGCCGATATGGGGCACACAGAGAATCGTATTGAATACCACGGTCGCCCCGAGCAAACCGCCGACCAATTGCCACGCAGGAACGCCGAATACGCCGCCGACATGCCCTTTGCCGAAAACCAGCATGGCGAGCCCAAGGACCAGCGTGCCGCCGAGGAACGAAAGGAAACTCCCCTCCAGTACGCCCACGGAGCGGCTCAGTTGCGCGTTGATCGGCGACTGGAGCCCGAACAGAAGACCCGCCGCAATCATCATGCCCAAATAAAAAATCTTTTCCATAGCCAGCTCCACTGTGTCCTTTTTCCGCCAGCAGCCTGAAAGAACCTTCCTCCGCTCCCGCTTCTCCACCTTCTAAAAAAAGACCCTGCTCAACGCGCTCCCTCAATCAACAGGGAATGTCGTGAACAGGGATTCGATAACGTCGAAAGTCTTGGGAAGAGGAGGGATGGGGGTTTGGGGGAAGGGAGGGGAAACCTTTCTTCAGAAAGGTTTCCCCTCCCTTCCCCCAAGCTTCTCATTCAGCTAAAACATCTGCTTCAGCAAATCCTCGCCGCGAGTGTTCACGCCGGAAATGGCTTCCTCGGACGTGCTGGAACCGGGCTCCGTGCCCGTATAGAAGGGAAGCCGCAACCCGCCGCTCCCCACGAGATGCCCGCTGGTCTGGTCCACGTTCGCAAAGGAAATCCCGTCCGGCACCTCAAAGTCATCCGGCGGATACGCCTGAAACGCCGACTTCGCGTACTCGACGAAAATCGGAAGAGCCATGCTGCCCCCCGTGCCGCTACGGCCCATCGTCCGGGGCTGGTCGTACCCGACGTACATGCCCGTCACGAGATGCGGCGTAAAGCCGATGAACCACGCGTCCTTCCAGTCGTTGCTGGTCCCGGTTTTGCCCGCGACGGGCCGTCCGAGCACTTTGGCTTTCGTCGCCGTGCCCGCGTTCACCACTTCTTTGAGCAGGTAGGACATCACATAAGCGTTCTGCGGGGAAATGGCATCACGCAAATCGGGCTGAGACTCATAAATGGTCTCGTTCCAGAAGTTCTTGACCGAGAGGATGAACCGCGCCTTGCTGACCATGCCGCCGTTGGCGAAGGCGGTGTAGGCCTGCGTCATGTTCAGCGGCGTAACCGCGACCGCACCGAGGCTGACCGACAGCACTTCGGGAAAATGCGGCTCCAGCTCCAGATCCTTGGCCCGCTCAATGACTTTCTGGACCCCCATCTGCTGCACCACGCGGATAGTGCACAGGTTGCGGGACAGGGCCAGCGCCGTGCGCAGCAGGAGCGGCCCCTTGAAGTTTTTCTCGTAGTTGCTCGGACGCCACACGTCGCCGCTCTCAAGGAACTGCACCACGGGCGCGTCGAGGATGACGGAAGCCGCCGTAAAGCCGTTGTCCAGCGCGGCGGAGTAGACGATGGGCTTGAAGGACGACCCCGGCTGCCGGAACGCCTGCGTCGCGCGGTTGAACTGGCTTTCCTGAAAACTGTAGCCGCCGACCATCGCCACCACGTCACCCGTCTCAGGCTCAATGGAAATGAGCGCGCCCTGCAATTCCGGGACGCACTGGAGCGACAGGCGGATAGGCTTGTTCAGTTCGGCCTCATCCGGATTGTACGGGTTCTTGGGGTCGCTGACGGCGGCCACCCAAACGACATCACCGGACTCAAGGAACTTCTGCTTGCTGCGGAGCGTCTTCTTCGCCCAGCTCAGCTGCGCGTTATCGATGAACCCGCTGTACTTGCCGAGACGTATGTCCGCACCCTTGTCCGTGATCCGGGTGACGATGCCCTTAACCCGTTCGCCGTTCGCCAGCATGTCGGGGGAGAAATGCGATTTTTCGATGCGCTCTTTCAAGTCCGCCACCGGGATCTTTTCCACCGGCCCCTGCCAGCCCTGACGGCGGGTAAAGTCTTCCAGCCCGGAACGCAACGCCTCGTCCGCCGCCATCTGCGCCGGAGGGCTCATAGCCGTCTGCACGGTAAAGCCCATCTGATAGACGGCATCCTCGCCGTACACGGGCAACTCGATGCCGAGCCTTTTGGCGTTTTCCTCGCTGAACAGATCAATAAGCTGACGCCGCACCTCTTCCAGATACCATGCCCCCTGACGGCCCATGCCGTCCGCCATTTGCTTGAACACCAGCGGCTGCTTGAGCGCGGCGTCGTACTCGGCTTCCGTGATCCAGTTAAGCTCGCGCAGACGGCGCAGCACGTAGTGCTGGCGACCGATGGCGGCGCTCGGGTCACGGTAGGGGTTATATTGGGAGGGAGCCTTGGGCAGGCCCGCGATGAGGGCGCATTCGGCCAGCGTGAGATCCTTGGCGTTCTTCCCGAAGTACGTCCGAGCCGCAGCCTCCACGCCGTACGCGTTGGCCCCGAGGAAGGTCTGGTTCAGATAGATTGTCAGGATTTCATCTTTGGAAAGGTAATGCTCCAGACGGTACGCGAGGATGGCTTCCTTGATCTTGCGCTCGTAGCTGCGTTCAGGCGTCAGGAGCAGGCGCTTGATCACCTGCTGCGTGATGGTGCTGCCGCCCTGGCGCTTTGTGCCGGACTGGAGGTTGATGAGGAAGGCGCGGAAAATGGCGACCGGGTTCACGCCCTCGTGTTCATAGAATTCAGCGTCCTCAGCGGCCAAAAAAGCCTTGGGGAGCATCTTGGGCATCTGATCGAGCGAAATGAGGAAACGGTTTTCCCGGTAAAAAGAACCGATGACGCTCCCGTCACGCGCCAGAACGGTGGTGGTGAGTGCGGGACGGTAATCGGCGATACGGGTAAACCCCGGCAAATCCCGGACAGCCCAAAAATAGACGCCAACCACGGCTGCGAGGCCGAGGGCCACGAGCACGCCGATGATGGTTCCAAAAAGAAAAAACACTCTCTTCATGAGCAAGGCGATACCCTGTTTCCGCCTCTGCGTAAAGAGCGTGACGCACAATCAAAAAACGAAAACGGAAAACGATCCCGCCCATTGCCCGCGCCAATCCTAGAAATCCACTTGGGAAAACGCTCGGCGTGAGGCTCGACTTTCCGACGTTCCTGCTCTAAAGTCATCTGTTCTTACCAAGCCTCTTCATCATCCGGGGAGCCCCGGAGACGCCCCCGGTCCGCCGGAGGCCCAAGGAGTCATCATGACGTGTCGTTTGCTGTCGCTGTCGTCAGAAGCCATGTGGCCGGAACTGCTGCGGCTTCTGGAAAACCGCGACAACCCCGATCAGACCGTGGAAACGGATGTGCGTGCCATGCTGGACGCGGTCCGCAAGGGCGGCGACAGCGCCGTCCTCGAGTATGTCCGGCGGTTCGACTGTCCGGACATGCGGCCCCCCCTGCGCGTGCCCGCCGAGGATCTGGAGCAGGCCGCCCGCGACATTCCCGCCGAAAGCCTCGACTGCATCAAACAGGCGGCGGACAACATCCGCGCCTTCCATGAAGCCCAAAAAGATCGCTCATGGTTCCTCACCCGCGACGACGGCACGATCCTCGGCCAGAAGATCGAAGCTGTGGACCGCGCGGGCCTTTATGTCCCCGGAGGGCGTGGCGGCAACACGCCGCTCATCTCGAGCCTGCTCATGACCGCCATCCCGGCGCAGGCCGCGGGCGTCCGCGAAATCGCCGTAGTCACGCCGCCCCGCGCCGACGGCACCCTCAATCCGCATATCCTCGCCGCCGCGCACCTGCTCGGCGTGCATGAAATCTACCGCATGGGCGGGGCGTGGGCCATCGCCGCGCTCGCCTACGGCACCGAAACCGTCGCGCCCGTGGACGTCATCGCCGGGCCGGGCAACATCTGGGTGACCACCGCGAAACGGCTCGTGCAGGGCCGGGTGGGCATCGACATGATCGCCGGGCCGAGCGAAGTGCTTGTCCTCGCCGACGATTCCGCCAACCCCGAATGGCTCGCCGCCGACATGCTCTCGCAGGCCGAACACGACGCGCTGGCCTCCGCCATCTGCATTACGGACAACGAGGCTCTGGCCCATGCCGTCATCGCGGAACTGGAACGCCAGTCAGCCACCCTGCCCCGTGCCGACATCGTGCGCAAATCGCTGGCCGACTGGAGCGCCGTGGTCCTCGTGCCGGACATGGACGCCGCCATCGCCCTCGCCAACCGCGTGGCCCCGGAGCACCTCGAAGTGCTGATGCGCGAGCCGTGGTCCGTGCTGCCCCGTATCCGTCATGCGGGCGCGGTCTTCCTCGGCCCCTACGCGCCGGAGCCCCTCGGCGACTACTTCGCCGGGCCCAACCATGTGCTGCCCACGCTCGGCACGGCCCGTTTCTCCTCGGCCCTTTCCGTACAGACCTTCTGCAAACGCACCAGCATCATCGCCGCCAGCCCCGCCTTCGCCGCCGCCAATGCGGACGCCGTGGCCCGGCTCGCCCGCATGGAGCAGCTCGAAGCCCATGCCCGCTCGATGGAATGCCGGAAGCAATAATTCCGTCAACGTTCAACCCACGCCAACGCTCAAAGGACGTCACATGAAAGTCACGACCAAGACCGACATCAAGGAATTCCCCTTGCTCAACCGAGGTAAGGTCCGCGATATTTACGATATCGACGACTCCACCCTGCTCATCGTCACCACGGACCGCATGTCCGCCTTTGACGTCATCATGAACGAGCCGGTCCCGTACAAAGGCGTCATCCTCAACCAGATCACCCTGTTCTGGATGAAGAAGTTCGCCCACCTCGTCAAGAACCACCTCATCGAAAGCGACGTGGACAAGTTCCCCGCCGCGCTGGCCCCCTACCGCGAAGAACTGGAAGGCCGTTCGGTCCTCGTGAAGAAGGCCAAGCCCCTGCCGGTGGAATGCATCGTGCGCGGCTACATCACCGGCTCCGGCTGGAAGGACTACAAGGCCACAGGTTCCGTCTGCGGCTACAAGCTGCCCGAGGGCCTGCTGGAGTCGGCCCGCCTCGAACAGCCGCTGTTCACCCCGTCCACCAAGGCGGAACTCGGCGAGCACGACGAGAACATTTCCACGGCCCGGGCCGCGGAAATCCTCGGCAAGGACATCGCCGATCAGATCGAGAACATCGCCCTGGCCCTCTTCAAGGAAGGCCGCGCGTGGGCTGAAAGCCGCGGCATCATCATTGCCGACACCAAGTTCGAATTCGGCATGGTCGACGGCGAGCTGATCCTCATCGACGAAGTGCTGACGCCCGACTCCTCCCGCTTCTGGCCCGCCGAGGGCTATAAGGCGGGCCAAAGCCAGCCGAGCTTCGACAAGCAGTACCTCCGCGACTGGCTGTCCGGACAGCCGTGGGACAAGACCCCGCCGCCGCCTGCCCTGCCCAAGGAGGTGGTCGAAGCCACCCAGAACAAATATCTCGAAGCCTACCGCATTCTGACCGGCTCCGAGCTTGCTCTCTAATATAAAATGAGGGAAAAGCGGAGGAGGAACTCTTTATCTCAAAGAGCCTCCTCCGAGCTTGCCCGTATGCCCGCACTCCGTCCGCACCACTCGGCAGGCGGAAAACCGGGCGACGGAAACGCTTGCCGGACGCGTATGGCTGATGCCATCAAGCCCGTTCGCGGGAATTTCCGCACCACTCATTACCGGCCTCTTCGCAGCCTGGAAACCGCCTTTCCGCCGACGGCGGAAGGGAGATTCACGGATCATCCCGGTTTGCCCGTCACTGGGGGAGCTTTTCCCCGGCCGCCGGAGGCCCCTTTTCCACTCAGTACCAACTACGAGGAAACCATGCTGTTGAAAGACAAAAAGTGCCTCATCTTCGGGGTAGCCAACAACAGAAGCATCGCGTACGGAATCGCTTCCTGCTTTAAGGAACAAGGCGCCCGGCTGGCGTTCAGCTATGCCGGTGAAGCCATCCACAAGCGCGTGGAACCCATCTCCGAAGAGCTCGGCGGTGAGTTTATCTTCCCCTGCGACGTGACCAGCGACGAGGACATCGCCGCCGCCGCCGCGCTCGTGAAAGAAAAATGGGGCAGCGTGGACGTGCTCGTCCATTCCGTCGCCTTCGCCAACCGTGAAGACCTGACCAAGCGCTTCATCGAAACCTCCCGCGACGGTTTCGCCACGGCCCTGAACGTCTCGGCCTATTCCCTGACCGCGCTCTGCCATGCCTTCGAGCCCATGCTGAACCCCGGCGCGTCCGTGCTCACCATGACCTACTACGGCGCTCAGAAAATCATCACCAACTACAACGTGATGGGCGTCGCCAAAGCGGCCCTTGAAGCTTCGGTCCGCTACCTTTCCGTCGATCTCGGCGCGAAGGACGTGCGCATCAACGCCATCAGCGCCGGCCCCCTCAAGACGCTGGCTTCCTCTGGCATTTCCGACTTCAAGCAGATCTTCAATCACATTGAAGAACACGCCCCCCTCCGCCGCAACGTGACCACCGAAGACGTGGGCAAGGCCGCCGTCTTCCTCGCTTCCGATCTCGGCTCCGCCGTGACCGGCGAAATCATGTTCGTGGACTGCGGCTACAACAACCTGGGCATCTAACGTGTCCGTCCTGTTGACGCTCGCCTTTCTCGTCGCCGTCGTCTGGCTGCTTGCCAAGGCGGAGGAAAAAGGCGTGCTGCATACCGGCGGGTGTCCCTGCTGCCATCAAAGGCGCCGCCAAAAGCGCTCTTAACCGCAGGCGTCCCCACGCAATCAAGGGACGGACTACACGAAAAAAGGCGGCGTTCCGAAGAACGCCGCCTTTTTGTCGTCAAATGCTATGGGAGCTAGTGGGTGCCGCAGCTGCCGGAGGAACAACTTCCGCCACAACTGCTCCCGCCCGTATTGGCAAGGGGAATTTCGGGTTCGACGGAAAAGCCCATGTACGTCAGGTCGATGCTCACGCCGCCCACGGTTTCAAGAAGATCGCCGGCGATGCAAAAGGTAAATCCGTCCTGCTCAAAAACCTTGTCTTCGGGAGTAGGCTCATCCAGAGCCAGAGCGAGGCGCGGGCCGCGTCAGCCGCCAGCGGCGAGATACACGCGGATAGGCGTTTTTTCCTTGTCGGCAAAATACGCTTCCAGCTCGTGGGAAGCTGTTTCGCTAATCGTAAACATGGTTGTTTCCTCCGGAATAAATGATGAAGAGGGGAAACGGACAAATGCGGGAAAGCGCCATATCCGTCTTCTTCAGAAGGTAATGTACAAAAGCCAAATGGCAAGGGAACCTTTCGTTAGGGCTTTTCTCACGGAATCGCTTTTTGCGCAACGGAAACCCCGCCGGATGGTCCGCCTCTGGGCAGAATCGGCACGGGAGGGCCTTTAAGAACCGTCCCGCGGTTTCAAACCTAATGGCAGCCGCCGGAACTGCCGCAGCCGCCGCAGCAGGACGAGCAGCCGCCGCCGTTGCCGCCGCTCGGCAGGGGGATTTCGGATTCGACCACAAAACCCATATGGGTCATGCCGACGGTCACCGCGCCGACCTTCTCGGCCAGTTCCTTATTGATGCAGAGCGTCAGGCCGTTGTCCTCGGACGTTTCGTCGTCCTCGCCGGGTTCGTCGAGGGCGAGGGCCAAGCGGGGCCCGCTGCAGCCGCCGGGAGCAAGGTACACCCGGATGGGGGTCTTTTCCTTGCCTTCAAAATACGCTTCAAGCTCTTTGCGAGCCTCTTCGGTAAGAGAGATCATCAGGTCCTCCAACGCAGCCTCATCCGTCGCTTTCAGTCTTTCGATAAAGGCTTTCTGCGGCTGCTTTCGGGATTTGTTAAGATTGGCGGTTCCGGCTTAACGCCCTTTGGGCGGGAAGGCCGTTCTCCCGGACACGCGGGCTGTTACAGGCCCTCGCTGCGACGGCCTGAGTGGGGATAACATAGTTGCCGGGCGGTCCTTGTCAAGCCTCCTTTGCCCCGCCGGAGCCGCCCCATGGGGCCGTCCCCGTGTATTTCATGGACAAATCCGATCTTTTCACTCTACAGGGAATAGTATATCCTGACGATCTCAAGGCGCGCGGGAGCCCGTCCCCTCGCGGCACACGTGCCCGGACCTCAAGAGGAGTTGCCCATGAAAACCACCGTCCTTCTTCATGCCGACGAGATCGCCCGCGTTCTCGACCGTCTCGCCTGCCAGATCATGGAACGTCACGGAGACTGTGAACAGACCGTACTGCTGGGCATCCAGCGGCGCGGGGTCGACCTCGCCGTCCGCCTCGGCAAGGTGCTGGAAGACAAGCTCGGGCGAAAGCTGCCCTTCGGCACGCTGGACATCAACCTGTACCGGGACGACTGGACCACGATGCACGCCCGCCCCACCATCGGCGAGTCCAACATCACCACACCTCTGGACAATAAAAACGTCATCCTCGTCGACGACGTGCTGTTCACCGGGCGCACGATCCGCGCCGCGCTGGAAGCCATCCTCGACTATGGCCGCCCCAAGACGGTGGAACTCCTTGTCCTCGTGGATCGCGGCCACCGCGAACTGCCCATCCACGGCGACTACGTGGGCCGCAAAATCAACACGGCCCGCTCTGAAAAGGTCAATGTCCTTATGGAAGAACGCGACGGCAGGGACGAAGTCGTCCTCGAAAGCGCCGACGCTTAACGATACCCGCCCCGGCGGGCAAGCTTGGAGCCTTCATGTCCCTGTCTCAGCCTCTGCCTGAACGCCTGCGCCCCTCCGAACTGGCTCTCTTCGTCGGACAGAGCCACCTCGCCGAGCGCCTGACCACGCTCTTGGAAGGCCCGCGCCTTCCAAGCCTGCTCCTGTTCGGCCCTCCGGGCTGCGGCAAATCCACGCTGGCCCTCCTGCTCGCACGCGCCCGGGGCGGCAACGTCCTGCGCCTGAGCGCTCCCGAGGCCGGCTTGCAGCAGCTCCGGCGCCAGCTTACCGGTGTCGATATCCTTGTGCTCGACGAGCTGCACCGCTTCTCAAAGGCGCAGCAGGACTTCTTCCTCCCGTTGCTGGAGTCCGGCGATCTCACGATGATCGCCACGACCACGGAAAACCCCTCTTTCAGCGTGACCCGCCAGCTGCTTTCGCGGCTGCACGTCCTGAGGCTGCGCCAGCTCGGGCGGCCCGAACTGCTCGAACTCGGCAAGCGCGGCGCGGCGGCCCTTTCCGTCACCCTGAACGACGAGATCCTTGATTTCCTTTCGACGGCGGCCCACGGCGACGCCCGGACCATGCTCAACCTGGTGGAGTACGCCTCGTCCCTGCCGGAGGAGAAACGCAACCTGCCCCACGTCAAGGCCACCCTGCCCGAGATCATGGCCCGCCACGACAAGGATGGGGACAGCCATTACGAATACGCCTCAGCGCTCATCAAATCGATCCGCGGCAGCGATCCCGACGCGGCGCTGTACTATCTGGCCTGCTTGCTCGAAGGCGGCGAAGATCCGCGTTTCATCTGCCGCAGGCTCATCCTGTCCGCCTCCGAAGACGTGGGGCTGGCCGATCCGCAGGCCCTGCCGCTGGCCGTCGCCTGCCAGCAGGCCGTGGAGTTTGTGGGGATGCCCGAAGGCTACATCCCGCTGTCGGAAACCGTGGTCTACCTTGCCCTTGCGCGCAAGAGCAATTCCACCTACGCGGCCTACGCCAACGCGGCGCGGGAGGTGAAAGTCAACGGCCCGCAGTCCGTGCCCCTGCATCTGCGCAACGCCTCGACACAGCTCCAGCGCGAATGGGGATACGGCAAGGATTACAAGTATCCGCACAATTTTCCGCAGGCGTGGGTGGAACAGGACTACCTCCCTCCCTCGGTCAGGAACCGCGTGTTCTACCAGCCCAAGGAATATGGGGAGGAGCCCCGCCTGGCAAGCTGGAGCAAGCGCCTGAAACGCACCAAACCCGAAAACCGTTAGGTCCCGCTCATGACGACATCTTCCCATCTGTTCGACGCCAACTGGTATCTGACGTCCCCGCGTACCCCTTCTTTCCTGAGCCGCATCAGCCCCAACCTGGGGTTCTACGCGCCCATGATCTGGATCGTGTTCAAGGCTGGCTGCAACGCCATGCGCAATCAATACGACGGCGAAGCATGGGCCCAAAGCAGCGAGGGCATCGCGCACGCGCTCGAATCCGTGGGCTGCCGCATCGAAGCCGCCGGGATGGAACATTTCCGTTCACTGGAAGGCCCTTGCGTCTTTATCGGCAACCATATGAGCACGTTGGAGACGTTTGTGCTGCCTTCCATGATCCAGCCGTGGAAGGACGTGACCTTTGTGGTGAAGGAAAGCCTGCTGAAGTATCCCTTCTTCGGCCCCGTGCTCGGGTCGCGCGAGCCCATCGTCGTCGGCCGCAGCAATCCCCGTGAAGATCTCGTCGCGGTGCTCGAGGGCGGCGAGGCGAGGCTCAAGCAAGGCCGTTCCGTCATTGTTTTTCCGCAGAGCACGCGCAGTTCCGTTTTCGACCCCGCGCATTTCAATACCATCGGCGTCAAGCTTGCCAAGCGCGCCGGGGTTCCGGTCATTCCAGTGGCGCTCAAGACCGATGCGTGGGGGAACGGGAACCTCCTCAAAGATTTCGGCCCGGTGGATGTCAAAAAGACCATCCACTTTGAATTCGGCGCGCCCATGCGTATCGAAGGCACGGGCAAGGCCGAGCATCAGCAGATCACCGAGTTCATCATCGATCGCCTCGGCGTATGGGGACGTGAGATTGGGGAATGATGGATGTAAAACTGGGGAGGGGGAACCTTTCTCGAGAAAGGTCCCCCTCCCCTTCCAAGCCCCACCTCTCCCACTTCAAAGAATTTCGTGTTTATCGAATCCCTTTTTGTCAATGTCCGGAGCGCCCTTTACGGGGCGTTCTGTTTTTCCGTAAATAAAAAGGGGGAAGGCTTTTCTTTAGAAAAGCTTTCCCCTTCCTCATACGGTTATCGTGGTAAGGCTGACCCGCTTTACCTGCGTCCGCGCGCTACGATTCCCATGAGGGCGTATGCAAGGCGGGCGGCGGCGAAATCGGAAGCGTGCATTCCGGGCACCGGAGCCAGCTCCACGACGTCGAACCCGAGGACATCCCGTCCGGACAGCGTCCGTTCCGCAATGTCGAGCGACTGATACCAGCCGAGCCCGCCAGGGACGGGCGTCCCCGTCGCGGGCATGATCGACGGATCGAGGCCGTCCACGTCAAAGGTCAGATACACCTGGCGGGGAAAATCCGGGGGAAGCAGAGATTCGGGAAGGCCGCTGCGGGCAATGGATGCCGCATCATGGAATGTGACGCCGTGTTCCTTGCGTGCCTCCACCTCGTCAAGGCACATGGCCCTCACGCCGAACTGGGCCAGCGGCAGCCCCAAATCCTTGACCGCACGCCGCATGACGCACGCATGGCTCCACGGGCTCCCCTCATAGCTGTCGCGCAAGTCCGCGTGCGCGTCGAACTGGATGATCCCGAATGTCCCGAACCGCTTTTTCAGCGCCGCGAGAGCGCCGTAGGTGACGGTATGCTCGCCGCCAAGCAACACGGGCAGCCCATTGCAATCGAGGATACCCCCGACCGCCGCTTCCACCCTGCCGAGCACGGTTTCCGGAGAACCGGAAATGTCGACGGCTGGCCACGTATAAATGCCCGCTTCGGCGGGGACGGATTCGCCATCCCACAATTCAAGCTGATCGGAAGCCTCAAGAATGGCTTCCGGGCCCCGCGCCGTCCCTCCGGCATACGACACCGTAGCCTCCAGAGGCACGGGCAACACATGGAACAGGCAGGATTCCGGTTCGGCGACCGGCAATTCCGAGGCAAGGAATCGGTGCGTGGTTTCGTGGGGCATGGAAATATCCTTTTTAAATGTCTGCGGGTGCGGTTGCTTGATACCCTAAATGAGTTTATAATACAAATTACTGAAAATATCTTTCCATTGGTCCTCTTTCCACGTCAACACGCAGACATGCCATGCCTTCTCACACGTTCCGCCGTTTTCTTTTCCCCGCCCTCCGAACGATGCTGGGGTCCTTTCTGTTTGTGTTGACGTTCTCCTTCGCGGCTTTCTCCGAAACCGAACTCATCCTCTCCCCGGATGAAAAACTCTGGCTGGCCCAGCACCCCGAACTGCGTCTGGGCGTCATCGCTTCACGCCTGCCGTTCGAAGCGCTCTCTTCCGAAAGAAAACAGGAAGGCATCGCCAGCGACTACGCGAACTGGCTTGAAAAAACGCTCGGGATCCGCTTTGTGGCGCACCCCGTCCCCGATACGGGGCTGCACCTTCCGTTCGGCGAAGGCAAGCTTGACGTGCACCTCTCCGCCGTCGACACGCCGGAATCGCGTAAAACCATGCTGTTTACCCGGCCATACCTTGAGCTGCCCCTCGTGCTGTTCATGATGAACGATGCGCCGTTCGTCAATGGCCTCCAAGATATGAAGGGAAAACGGGTGGCCGCCGTAGGGGAGCGCTTGCTGGACATATTGAAGGACACCTCTCCGGAAATCAGGGCTGTGGAGGCCCGGACCACACGAGAAGCCTTGGAGATGCTGGAACGGCGGCAAGTCGACGCCGTCTTTGAAATCCTCGACGCGGGAACCCACGTCATACGGCTGAACAATATCCCCCAGGTTATCGTCGCCGCGGTGACGCCCTACCGTTTGCCCATACGGATCGGCGTCCGCAAGGACTGGCCACAGCTTGCCGCCATCCTCGACAAGGCGCTGGATGGCATTCCCCCCACGGCCTCGCAGGATTTCCATAACCGCTGGTTCAACGTCCAGCGCTCGGCGGAAATCGCCTGGAACCTGTTCTGGGAAATGACCGCCACGGTCATTCTCATCGCCCTCGGCATCGTACTGACCGCGTTGTTCATGCTCCGCAAAGTGCGCAAGGAAGTCCTCGTCCGGCGGAACACGGAAGCCATGCTCAATTCCCTCCTGGAGAACCTGCCCGCCGCCGTCTGCCTGTTCGATTCCTCCTGCCGCTGCCGCAAGCTCAACGCCATGTGCGCAAGCATCTTCGGGTTTACGGAGCAAACGGCCCTCGACGGCGTCCCCGGAACGGATTTCCCCGTGGCTTCAGGCGTGCTTTCCGAAAAAGTGTTGAGGGACGTCCTGGAGTCCGGCGAACCCCGTATGTTCCCCCACTCCCGCACCGATGCGGATGGGAAAACCGCCTACTACCAGACGACGCTCGTCCCCCTGCGCAAGGCGGATGAAAAAACGGATGCCGTCCTCTGCCTGAGCGCCGACATGACCACGCAGAAGCTGCTGGAAAAAAAGCTTTCCGAGCAGCTTGCCTTTGCCCAAAAGCTGTTGAAGACCAGCCCAATCGGCGTGCTTATCGCGGTGGAAGGTTTCATCCGGTACAGCAACCCCCGTGCTCGGGAACTGATGGATCTACGCGAGGAAATGGATGTGGCCCGCGTCTATCCCCAGTTGCGCGAAGCCGCCGCCATGCTCCCCACGCTTGAAGACACGCTCACCGACATTGCCCTGAAAAGCCGGGACGCGCAGGGCCAGCCGCATCACCTCCGGGTCACCTATACCCGCACCGAGTATGAAGGCGCCCCGGGCATCATCTGCTGGCTGGTCGACGATACCCAGAATAAAGAGCTGGAGAAGCAGCTCGTGCTGGCCAAAGAGGAAGCCGAAACGGCCTCACGCGCCAAGAGCGATTTTCTCGCCAACATGAGCCACGAAATCCGTACGCCCATGAACGGCATCATCGGCATGACCCATCTGACGCTGCAAACCGAGCTCACGTCCCGCCAAAGGGACTACCTCACCCAGATCAGCACATCGGCGAACACCCTGCTGCGCATTGTCAACGACATTCTGGATTTCTCCAAGATCGAAGCGGGCAAGCTCGAAATGGAACATGCCGACTTCCAACTGGAACAAGTGCTGGAAGAGGTCGCCTCCATTGCGGATCTCAGCGCCGCCGAAAAGGGGCTTGAGCTGCTGTCCCGGATCAGCCCGGACATCCCACCGGTACTGGAAGGGGACGCGCTCCGGCTTTCCCAGATCCTGCTGAACCTCGTAGGCAACGCCATCAAGTTCACACAGTCCGGCCACGTCCTTGTTTCCGTCACGCAGGAGCGCCACGGAGGGAGCAAAACACGTCTCCGCTTCTCCGTCAGCGATACGGGCATCGGCATGACGTCCGAACAGATCGGCAACCTTTTCGAATCGTTCACGCAAGCGGACAACTCCACGACCCGGCGCTACGGCGGCACGGGGCTGGGGCTCGCCATCTGCAAACGCCTCGTGAACCTCATGGGCGGGGAAATCCATGTGAGGAGCACGCCGGGGCATGGCAGCGACTTTATCTTTACGGCGGAGTTCGGCACGGTGGCCGTCCCGGAACGCCGCCTGCTCCTCCCCTCCCATCCGCTGCATGGAGAACGCATCCTCATTGTTGACGACAATGAACTCTCTCGGAACATCCTCAGCGGTATGCTCCGGGAATTTCAGCTTGATCCCGTATCGGCGGCCTCGGTCGGAGAGGCCGTACGGCTCTGCCGCGACGCCGCGCGCGAGGGAAGGCCCTATCGCGTCGCCCTCGTTGACTGGCTGATGCCGGGCATGAACGGCAAGGATACGGCACAAGCCATTTGCGCGGCACTTCCCAAACGGCCCGTCATCCTGTTCATGGCCACCATCCACGACCGGCCCGATGTCCTTGCCCATATCCGGGAAGGGGAAGACATTCCCATGCGGCTCATCACAAAGCCGGTTACGCCCTCCTCCCTCATCTCGGCACTGCTTGAGGCCGAGCAGCCGCAGGACAGGCCCGATCGGGCCGAACCGTCCGCCGCCCCCTTCCCCGAACTTATGGGCGCGCGGGTGCTGCTGGCGGAGGACAACGCCATCAACCGGCAGGTCGCCAACGAAATCCTGCAATCCAGCGGCGTCAGCGTGGAGCCCGCCGGGGACGGCCTCGAAGCAGTGGAAAAACTCTGGGAAGGCGGCTACGATGCCGTGCTCATGGATATTCAGATGCCCGGCATGGATGGGCTGAAAGCCACCCGGATCTTGCGGGAATACGCCCGGTTCGACAACCTACCCATCATCGCCATGACCGCCCACGCCATGAACGGCGACCGGGAAAAGAGCCTTTCCGTGGGTATGCAGGATTATATCGCCAAACCCATTGAACCTTCCGTCCTCCTTTCCACCCTCGCGCGCTGGATACACCGGGACGGCCGCTCTCCCCGGCGCTGAGCGCCGCCCCGAGGTACCCCATGCACCAGCCAGAGCATACGCCGCGCACGCTGTTCGTCGACGACGAAAGCATCAATCAGCAGATCGGTGCCGAAATCCTGCTCGCCCTCGGAGCCGAAGCGGATACCGCCGACAACGGCCTTCAGGCGCTCCGCCTTATCCGCACCCGGCATTACGCCATTGTGTTCACGGATGTGGAAATGCCCGTCATGGATGGAGCCACCCTCACGCATATCCTCCGTAGCGACAGCCGCTACGGCGAACTGCCCATCATCGCCTGCACGGCCATTTCCTCACCGGAAGAGGAAGAGGCGCTCCTCCAAAAAGGCTTCACCGCCGTCCTCCGCAAGCCTTTCGACGTGCAGGCCATGCAAACGGCCCTCAACCGCCATGCCACACTCTCCGGCGAAGCCCCCGCGCCCTCACCGGAACCCAGGCCCCGCGTCGAGGCGGGGCACGCCATACGGGAAGAACTTGAGCACCTCCCCGGTTTTTCCGTACGGCAAGGGCTTGATCGGGTCATGGGCAACCTTCCCTTGTACGTCAGTCTCCTGTTCGATTTCCGGCGCGAGCTTGCCGAAGCCGACGCCGAGATCAGGCAGGCCCGGCTGCGGGACGATATGCCCTCCATCCGGGCGTCCGTCCACAAACTGAAGGGCATCAGCGGCAACGTCGGCGCAACGGATCTGTATACGCAGCTTGTGGAGCTCGAGCAGTGCCTGCAAGGGGGTTCCGCAGAAAATGTCGACAACCTTCTTGACACCCTATACGGCTACGTTACAACGACCGAGAGTGTCCTTGCGGCGGCAGGGCAGGCCATCGCCGCGTACCCCGAAACCCCTTTGAGCATTCCCGCCGCAGGAGAAACGCTGGATGTCCACAAGCTGCAACCGGCGCTGTGCGAATGCCTCCTGCTCATCCGGCAGTACAACACGGCCGCGCGCGAAGCCTTCGGATCCGTCAGGCGTTTTCTTGGTGGGCAGTGCGGGGCGGAAACGAACGAAATCCAGCACGCCATTGATACCTTCGATTTCGAGAAGGCCGAAAGCGGCCTTTTGCACCTTGCACAGCTTTTGGATCTGGAATTGAGAGAACCGAATGGGCTATCCTAAGAAACCCGTGGTACTCGTCGTCGACGACACCATTGCCAATATCCGCATCTTGGATGATCTCCTGCGCGGCGAGTACACCGTCCGCGTTGCCACCAACGGTGCCACAGCCCTGAGGCTGGCGCTCTCCGAGCCCCGCCCCGACATCGTCCTTTTGGATATCATGATGCCTGATATGGACGGCTACGAAGTCTGCCGCCGCCTCAAATCCGATCCCCTCACGAGCAACATCGCCGTCGTTTTCATCACCGCGATGGGGAACGAGGAACACGAGGCCAAGGGGCTCGATCTCGGGGCCGTGGACTTCATCGCCAAGCCCTTCCAGCCCCGCCTCGTCCGGGCGCGGGTATCAAATCACGTCGCGCTCAAAAAATACAACGACGAGCTCAATTCGCTGGTCAAGGAACGCACCAAGGAACTGTATCTTTCCCGTTCCGTGACGGTGGAATGTCTCGCTTCGGTCGTGGAAACCCGCGATAACGAAACCGGCGCGCACGTCCGCCGTACGCAGCACGGCGTGGAAATCCTCGCCAAGCGCCTGCGGCTCATGCGTCCCGATATCTGGGACGACGATGACGACACCATCGAGCTGTTCCGCGTCTGCGCCCCTCTGCACGATGTCGGCAAGGTCGGCATTCCGGACAGCATCCTCCGCAAGCCCGGCAAGCTCACGGAAGCCGAATTCAACGAGATGAAGAAGCACACCACCCTCGGCTACCAGACCCTGAGCTGGGCGGAAAAGCGCATGGGCGGGCACAACGACTTTTTGCGCCTTGGCGCGGTCATCGCCCATACGCACCATGAGCGCTGGGACGGGAAAGGATACCCCCGCGGCCTGAAGGGAGAGGAAATCCCCCGCGTGGGGCGGCTCATGGCCCTCGCCGACGTCTATGACGCGCTGATCTCCAAGCGGGTATACAAACCCGCCTTCGACCACGAAACCGCCAGGAACATCATCGTGGAAGGCCGCGGGACACAGTTTGATCCGCTTGTCGTCGAAGCTTTTCTGTTTGAAGAGGACGCGTTCCGCTCGCTCATCGTCACATATCCCGACGACGAAAACCCCTTGCTCGTCTCCAACGACTGATACGCTCCCTTCCCATCGGCACACGGCAGGCCGGTTACTGCAATGCGTTCCCGCATTGCAGCCCCTGAGGTGCGGGCAACGGCATTGAAACGTTTCCCGCGCCGTTTGTTGCATGGAGACAGTATGTATCTTTCTATACCCCTTCTGTAACAAAGGGCCTTCAACATCTTGACGTAGCGCCTATTTCCGTTACAGAATGCAGTAATTCTGTAGAAAAACACATCGAGAATGCTATCCGCCTTGCCTCTCCCGATACACGCTTTCCGATCACTGCGAAACGCCTTACGAACCTTTTCGTCATGTGCCCTTCGAAGGAGAAGTCATGCACACGTTCAAACGCCAGACATACAGCGGCCAGGTTGTCGAGTTCATCAAGCGTTGCATACTTGACGGCGAACTCGCTCCCGGCGAGCAAGTTAAGGAAGTCATCCTTTCCGAACGCCTCGGCATCAGCCGCGCACCAATCCGCGAGGCGCTGCAAATCCTCACGCAGGACGGCCTGATCACGTCGGAACCGCAGAAGGGGAAGTACATCCGCAAGATGACCCGTCAGGAAATAGAGAACGAATACGAAATCGGCGGCATCCTTGAAGGCGCGGGTGTGGCCGCCGCCCTGCCGCTTATGAACCACGTGGACCTCGCCCGGCTCTCGGGCATGATCGAGCATATGGCCCGCCTTGCGCCCAGAGTGGGGGGCCTGTACGAGTTCACCGAAGTCGACGACGCCTTCCACAGCGCCCTGCTTGCCCATTGCGCGAACCGGCGGCTCGTGGAGATGGCCCGTTCCGCCTGTACGAACATCTCCAAATTTCTGTTCTATAACCATTGGAACGTCTTGTTCACTCCGCAGGAATTCGTGGATCGGCATCGGGATATTTTCGAAGCCGTGCAGACCCGTAATCCCGCCACGGTGGAAGAGTCGCTCCGCGAACACTATCGCGAATCGGGGCGGAGGATGGCGCAGTTCGGCTCGTGACGCGTCCCGGCGTTCCCGGGGGATTCTTTTGCTGACGCCGGACCGATTCTCGGATACAGTCTCCCCCGATAGCTGTTTTGAAATCCTATCGAAGGAGCAGATATGAGCACAGATACCCCCGTTCAGAAAGACGAGCCGAACGCCTCCGCGGAACAGCAGTCCGCTCCCGTCCAGCCCGTCTCCGAGGAACCGGTCGCTCCCGTGACGGAAACGGCGGCCACGGATACGGATGCACAGCCCTCACCGGCCCCGGAAACAGAAACCGTAACGCCGCCCCCGGCGGAACCGGCTCCCGCCAAACCTTCCCCCGTTCAGGAGGAAAAAGCGGCCCCCGCGCCCAAAGCCGCCAAGGTATCCAGGTCGCCCGCCCCGGAAGCCCAGCCGCAAACATCCAGCTTCGCTTCCCGCTGTTTCAACGGGCTCGCCTCCGTCGGCCCACTGGTCCTGATTCTTTTCTGGCTTATTCAATCCATGCCGACTTTTATGGGACGGGAACTGCACGCGCTGCATAATCTGGGCGTCGGCCTGTTCGGCGTCGCCGCGTCCGGCCTGCCCTCCCCCGAGCTTTATCCGGTTTACCACTGGTTCTTGAGCGCCTTAAGCCTCATCCCCGGCATCGACAGCCTGTCTTTGGCGGCGTATATCCCCGGCGTGCAGCCAGCCGCCGGGCTCGAGCAGATCAGCGGCTACCCGGTCCAGCTCCTGCCCCTCGCCTCCGCCCTGTCCGCGCTCTTCCTGATCCTTCTGACATGGGCTCTGGCCCGGGCCACCGGCAACGACAGGCGCACGGCCTTCGCTTCCGGCCTGGTGCTTCTGACCGGTTTCGCCTGTATGGGGTTGCCCCGGATTTCAGGCAGCGACATGCTGTTCACGGCCATCCTTACCCTTGCCGGCATCTGTTTGTACCGCGGATGGATCAAGGCATTCGCCCCCCTATGGCTCTTTGCCGGTTTCGCGCTTGTCGCCCTGTCCACGCTGGCCGGAGGCCTGCTTGGCCTCGTCCTTCCGCTGCTTGTCAGCCTCGTGTTCCTCCTCTGGCGCGGAACGTTCCGCCGGGCCGGGGCACGCGACGGCGCTCTGGCGTTCGGGCTGCTGCTTGTCCTGCTCCTCGCATGGGGTACGTTCATCGCTTTCGGCGACGGCGGACGCGAACTGCTGAAGACCCTCCTCGAAAACGAATATCTGGCCCCCGTCCTCGAAGCATGGAAGCTGCAGGGGCAAGACTCATGGATCATCGTGGCCCTGCTTGCCGTCCTCTGGCTTCCCTGGACGCTGCTCTTGCTGTTCCTTCCCTGGGGGCGGATCGGTACCTTCTTCAAGGGTATCGTGGTCAACCGCAAGCAACGCCCCGGCCAAGGCTGGCTGTGGTGCAGCGCCATCGTGACGCTGGCGGTCCTCGCCCTGCTTGGCGCGAACATGCCCGTGCTGTTGATGCCCCTCCTGCCGCCTTTGGCCGTCCTGACCGCTCAGGGCGTACTGAACCTTTCCGCGCGCGGCAGCCGCGGCTTTTTCCTCCTGCTGGCAATCCTCTTGATTGCCCTCGGCCTCCTCTTCGCCGCAGCGAACATCTATCCGCTGTTCCTCGGCGAACTCCCCGCGCCGCTTTCCGCCTTGCAGCCCACGCCGCTGGCATTGGTCGCGGCATTGGTGCAGACCTGCGGGCTCGTTCTGCTCGGCATCATCCTCTGGAAGGCGCTCAACCGCTCCTTCGCCGGAGGCGCCTTGCTTGTCCTGACGTTCCTGGTGCTGGTTTATACGGCTCCGATGACGTACTATGCGGCGGCTGGCGCTCCTGTGGCCGTGGAGACACCTGTGGAGCCCGCTCCGGCTCAGGAAGATCAGGCAACGGAGCAGGTGCCTTCTGAAACGCCCGTGCAGCCTTCCGGACCGGACGCCCCGGCAACTGACGAGCAGGCCGCTCCCGCACCTTCCACTCCCGTTGAAGCACCCGCCGCCACGGAACCGCAAGCCACGCCGTTGCCCGCCCCTGAAGAACCGGCTCCCGCAGCGGAAACGGCTCCTGCGGCCCAGCCCGCTCCCGCGAACTGACCCCAGTCCAAAATCAATCGCCCCGGATCGGACCGATCCGGGGCGATTTTTCTATGGGGTATGCCGTCCCGTCTCCTCAAAAAAAGTTCTCCTCGGCAGCGCCCCGCCTTTGCTATTTTAAAGACAGTTCGTGAAAACGTTCCATATCCACGATGTACACCTCATCCCGCGAGTACGGGCCGAGCACCGCTTCCCGCTCCAGCTCGCGCAGGGCCTTATTGAGCGTCACCCGATGCACGCCGAGCAGGTTCGCCAGCTCTTGCTGGTTCAGCCCCGGCGACACGCGGGGATTCGGAGCGCCCCCGTCGTCCCGCATACGTAGGTGCAGGAATCGGCAAATGCGCGGAGGCAGCTCCTCAAGGCTCAGGCTCACCGACTGGTTGCACAACACCCTGACTTTGGAAGCCAGGGAGTGCAGCAGCGCCAGCGTCAGGGCGGGATAGTTTGGAAGGATCTCGTGAAGCACGCAATCACGGGAGAAGGCATACACCACGCAATCCGTTCCCGCCACGATGGAACTCCGCGCCGGGACCTCGTCAAAAAACGGCGTTTCACCCGTTACCGTCCCTGAACGCATGGACATAAGGATCTTTTCACGCCCGTCGAGCGTCGTCCGCATCAGCCGGGCTTCCCCCTGGTGCACATAATAGAGGTATTCGCCTTTTTCCCCGCCGTGCATGATTTCCTCACCCTTGCGAAAACGAAGGCGCGTACCGAGATCCAGGACCTGGCGCCACACGCCGGCTTCCGGTGGTATATGGGTGAATTCTATCAGTTTCGCGTCATTCATCTCCATAGGGGCCTCCTTGTGCGCAAACGCCATTATCCCGTACAAGGCGAATAACCAGATACGTTGCCCAACAAAAAAGTTTTATCGACAACGGGTTGTACATCACTCTCACCGCATGGGCAATCCTTTCCGGGCCCGGCCTGTACAACTTTTTCTTCATAGGAGACAAAAAATATCCGTCCTTGAGAAAAATGTAGCAACCGTTACATCACGTATTCTCTTTTACAGCTAGAGTCACTTCAAGCTTTCCGTACCACTCTCTGGAGGAGAAGATCATGACTCTGCCGATGACGGGAAAAAACTGTTCTCTGGCTTTAAAGTGGCTCATATCTTTTGCGATACCTTTGATTGTCTACTGGGCAATGCCCATAGACGGGCAAACCGTCACGCACCATATGGCCCTCTTCCTTTCCATTACGACATGGGCAATCTGCATTTGGGCTATGGATGCAATGAATGAAATTGCCGTTGGCCTTATCCTTCCCGTACTCTACATTGTCCTGTGCGGCGTCAAACAGCAGGTTGTATATTCTCCGTGGCTTTCTGAAGTGCCCCTTATCGTCATCGGCGGTTTCGCACTCGGCAAGATCCTACAGGAAACAGGCCTCGGCAAGCGCATCGGTTTGACTTGCGTGCGCTGCATGGGCGGCAGTTTCACCGGCACTCTTATCGGCATTACCCTCGCCGTATCCATCGTGGCCCCGCTCGTCCCGGCCATCACAGGCAAGGCCGCCATCTTCTGCGCCATCGGCATCAGCTTGTGCGACGCACTGGACTTCAAGGCCAAGGGCCGCGAAGCCACCGCCGTCATCCTTACCTGCTGCCTCGCCGTGGCGTCGACCAAACTGTGCTACCTCACGGGCGGCGCGGACCTCGTGCTCGGCATGGGCCTGCTGCAAAAGGCTTCCGGCATCAGCAGCACATGGATGGAATACGCCATGCATAACTTCCTTCCCGGTATGCTGTATACCTTCATGTCTGTGGGGCTGGTCATGCTGATCCTCCCTTCCAAGGTGGATCGGCAGGCCCTGCGCACCACCTTGCAGACCAAGTACCAGGAACTCGGCCCGGTGACGTCCGAACAGAAGCGCGCCGCCATCCTCATGCTCGTTACCCTCATCCTGCTCGCCACGGACAAGCTGCACGGCGTCGCCGCCGGGCTGGTGCTCATCGGCGTCACCTTTGCGGCCTTCCTCCCCGGCGTCCGGCTCCTCGACGGCCCCAAGTTCAGCAAGGTCAACTTCGCGCCCCTCTTCTTCATCATGGGCTGCATGACCATCGGCAGCGCCGGCGGCTTCCTCAAGGTGACCACGTGGATCGCCAACAACACCCTGCCCTATCTGCACGGCATGACCACCACAACCGCCGGCCTGGCCTCCTATGTGCTCGGCGCGCTGGCCAACTTCCTCTTGACCCCGCTCGCGGCCACCACGACCATGACGTCTCCCGTCACCGAGCTCGGCATACAGATGAACATGGACCCGCGCATCCTCTTCTATTCGTTCCAGTACGGCCTCGACAACTACCTTTTCCCTTATGAATACGCCGTTATCCTCTACTTCTTCAGCTCCGGCTACATGCTCTTCAAGGATATGCTGAAGGTGCTCGCGGCCCGCATGGTCCTCACCGGCATCTTCCTCTTCTTCCTCGCCATCCCTTACTGGAAGATGGTTCTGTAAGGATTCCGCCGCGGGTCTCCCCCGGGCGGCCCGCGGTCCACCCTCCGCCGCGAGGAACGGCGGAAGGCCCCGCCCGCAAGTGCCGGGCGCGGCCGAAAGAGAAGGAGCGTCTCCATGTTCAGGCTTACCTCATTGGCTACGGCCCTGCTGTCCCTGTTCATGCTCTCAGCCCCGGCAAGCGCTTACGAGGCCATCACCGGCCCCCTCGGGCTGCTGGCCTATGACAAGGCAAAGGCCTACGACGGCTACACGCTGTTCACGCCGCACACCAAGGTTTCTTCATGGATTGTGGACAAAATCCAGGATCCAGGCAGCAGAAAGACCTACCTCATCGATATGGAAGGCAATATTGTCCATACCTGGAAGCATGACCATCCCGCTTTCTATGCGGAACTGCTTCCCAACGGGAACCTGCTCCGCGCGGAGAAGATCGCCGGCAGCCCCGTGAACTTCGGCGGCTGGTACGGCCTGCTCCGCGAGTATGCGTGGGACGGCAAGGTGGTCTGGGAATACAAGGTCAGCAATCCGCGCCAGCTCGCGCACCACGGTTTCGATCGCCTGCCCAACGGCAACACCGCCATCCTGATCTGGGAAAACAAGACGTATGACGAAGCCCTCGCCAAGGGCCGCGATCCCAAGGACAAGGCCCTCAGCCGCAACGGAATGCCCGCACCAGGACAAGGGCCCGACGGCCAGCCGCTTCAGGGCATCTGGCCCGACGCCATCCTTGAAGTCACGCCCAAGGGTGAAATCGCGTGGGAATGGCATGTGTGGGACAACATCGGGACAGGCCCCGACCAGATCGACATCAACTGGCATCTGCCCCTGAGCATGGGCTATTTCGCCCGCGCCGACTGGACCCACTGGAATTCGGTCCGCTACAATGCCAAGACCGATCAATACGCGGTCAACTCGCGCGACTTCGGTGAAATCTATATCATCGACCGCAAGACCAAGAAGATCGTCTGGCGCTATGGCAACCCCGCCACCCACGGCATGGGCAAGGCGCCTTCCGGCTACCACGACGACGGCGATCAGGTGCTTTTCGGCTCGCACGACGTGGAATGGCTGCCCAACGGCAACATTTCCATCTTCAACAACGGCACGCATCGCCCCAGCGCCAACCGCAGCTCCGTCATGGAAATCAATCCCGCCACGAATCAGGTGGTCTGGCAGTACGAAACCAAGGATCACAACAGTTTCTATTCCGACTTCCAGTCAGCGGCCCAGAAACTCCCCAACGGCAACTGGTTCATCACCTCCACCAACAACGGGCATCTTTTCGAAGTCACCCCGGACAAGCAGGTGGTCTGGGAATACAACAATCCCATCTCCACCGACGATCAGGCCTATTGCGTGAAGCGTGACGACAATCCCGAAACGCAGGTGCACCGGGCCTACCGCTACGGCAAGGACTTCCCCGCCTTTGCGGGCAAGGATCTGAAGCCGCAGGGCAAGCTCGCGGCGGGGTGCCCCGACTGGCACCTGCTCCTCGAATTCAGGCAGGGCCCCAACTTCAGCTCGAAGTAACGCCCTCTTGCCCCGTCCCTGCGCCCGGAAGGGACCAGCCCCGGCTTTTTCTCCCAAGCCGGGGCTTTCTCGTGGGACAACGCCGAAAAAAAGCCCATCCCAACCAGCCCAATCCCCCGAAATTCCATACCACTACGGAAGCCATAAGAAACGGGGAGAGCCCCCAAAGGAACCTCCCCAAAAGCAATGGCTTTCCGCCTGTTAAAAGCTCTACGGCGTCATACGCGGGCGACGGCGAGGAATACGGTATGCATGATGCTGAGGAGCACCACGAAACTGGATTCAGCGGCTCCGCACGTTTTTCCGTACAGGGTCACGGCCAGCCCTCCATGACGGCAGACGGAGAGGCAGTCCCGGCACAGCGTGCATCCTGGGCCCGGGCGTCCCTCCTTCAACCGTTCAGGAGTCAGCGCACCGTATCGGCAGACGCGGATACAGGCGAGGCAGTGCATACAGGCATCGGTCCGCCGGATGCGCCACGGCGCGATCTTGCCGAGCCAGTTCGCCACCAGCCCGAGCGGGCATACGGCAAGGCAATAGCAGGCGGAACCGTACCGGCGGCTCAACAGCACCGCAACGGGCAGGAGCAGCAGGCCCAGCGCCAAACCGAGCGCAACGGCGACCCCGGTCGGAGCGCCGGACAACCGGAGGACGGCGGGGACTGCCAGCATGAGCCCAAAGAAAACCAGCCGGAGGCGAGACATCCAACGCGGAGGCGGGACAGCCTTGCGCCCGGAGGCCGCCACGGTATCCCAGACCCCGAAATAGCACAGGTGGCTGCACCACGCAGCCCCGGCCAGCAGTACGGAGACGCCGAACAGAATGGGCATGAACAGCCCGCCGCCACGGTATAGCGGGGCCGCGAGGATCATGCCCGGTACGGGGAGATGAAGGTTCCCGGTCATGAGGAACAGGCCGTATCCGGCAAGACCGAGGGCGAGCTGTACGAAAAAGACCACCGAGAACAGGCGCCAGATGAATAAGCGCGTACGCGGCGCGGCATCCCTGTCCCCAAGCCGCGATGCAACCCACGAGGCCCAAAACCCGGCAAGCAGGATATGGAGCGGCGCCCATCCGGGCAGGAAGCGCTCCGTCAGGAAAACCTGCGGTGCGACGAAAAGCAGCGGCGTCAGGATGGCGATCGTCCCGAAAAAGGCCGCCGTCCGCATGAGCGCCCTCTTCCTGCCGCGCGCATACCATGCATCCCCCGTCTTTCCTTCCAGCAACAGGGCCGCCGTGGCGGTAAACAGCGACACGCCGAGCAGGATGCACGCCAGCCGCATCCACGGCTGTTCCATGAACATGCGGATCTGCACGAACTGCGCCGCCGCCCACACCCAGCGCGCGGCCAACAGCGGCAACAACACAAGCGTGACCTGCCGTATCCACGCCTCTCGTCTCCAAACGAGCAGTGCGAACAGCATACAGCCGACGGAAAACGGGTATTGTCCGGCACGCCAGAAATGCGCGCCGCCCAATACAAAAGCCAGCGAGGACGGGGTAAGGCACAAAATCGAACGCATGATGCTCACGGACGGCTCCTTTCAGGCGGAATACCCCATCTTATCCGATGCGGCATGATTTGCCGTGATCGGCGTCACGTATCCCGCCTTTCCCCCCAAGCCTTGGGGCTTCAAAGAGCCATCTTCTTGGACATCAACGCGTTCTCCCAAAAACATCCGGTCGCCGGAGCTCCGCCTTTCCCGCTTCTTCTCCGCCCCCTAACAAACGTCATCCGAAACGGATTGTTCCTTCCAGCGGCCCTCAGCACAGGGAAATGAACAATCCGGGCTCCAGAGCGTCACCCGGTCGCGCCCCGCCTGCTTGGACATGTAAAGCGCGGAATCCGCATACCGGAACAAATCGGAAATCGTCTTTTCGTTCTCCTCGGGCGTATCGATGGCTCCCGAAGACGTAAACCGATACCCTCCGGCGCTGATGCTGAAACGCACCTCCCGATCGGCATGGACGAGCGGCTTTGCCGTACAGGCCACCCGGATCTCTTCAAGCTGGCGGAACAAGGCACCCTCATCGGCATCAGGCAGGAGCAGCACGAATTCATCCCCTCCGAGCCGTGCGAACGTCGCCGAGTCGGGGAGCATCCCTCTGGCAAGTTTTGCGAACTCCCGCAGGACCATATCCCCGGCGGCATGGCCGAACGTATCGTTGATGCCTTTGAAGCAATCCACGTCGATGAACGCCAACCCAAACCCCTTCCCTTTCTCTTCCTGCACGCGCCGCAGCTCATCGGACAGCACCTCACGGAAGCGGCGGCGGTTCCAGAGGGCCGTGAGCGGATCAATATAGGAAAGCTCACGCAGCATGAGGGCATTTTTTTGCAGGCTGCTGAGCATGACGTTGAGCATGGCCCGCAGTTCCGCGATTTCGTCATGCCCGCTGACGGCAATGGACGATTCCGCTTCGCCTTCCGCGACCCGGTGCGCGAACAGCGTGGTCTCACGGAGCGGCTGGCTCACCTTCTTCATCCCGTACCAGATCCACATGAGCGCGATGAGGAATACGACCGCTATGGAAGCTCCCAACTCCTTCATATGGTATACGACAGAACGCTTGTACGCTTCGATTTGATGGGACTTCCGGTCAAGGATGCTGGTGATCCCCGACTCGACAAGCTTGATGATCTCTCCAGCCCGTTTCTGGTAGGCGGCATTAAAAAGAAGGCGGCGGGCATACTCCACATCGATTGTGTCCGATCCGCTGTGCAAACCGTCAGGGCACAAGGCTTCTCCCTTGCTCGCCTGCATGGCCTCGATTTCCGTAATCGACAGATCATCGGAACGACGCAGGGCGGTCGCCAAAAACTCCATGTCTCCCCGGCTGGCTCCATAGCGCTCCAGCAGAGACGGAAGGCTGATCGTCTCTCCCGGCGCAAGGGAGCTCTTCCGGGGCACCCTCCCGGACCGCTGCGCAAGGATGTCGTAATACGCCCGCTCGGAAGCCTCATCGCCCGTATTGACGTATTCCCGCGCCTTGCGGGTCAGATCATAGGAACTCTGGAGCAATTCCCGGCTGACTTGCATCAGGTTCAGGTACTGGACGTCGGCCTCAACCATTTTCGTGAACGAGCTGTACACATTCCATGATAAGCCTGCCGTGACCATGATCGTTACGGTAAGCAGCAGGCCCAATAGAGACGTAACCCAACGGATGCTCATCCGCCCCTCCCTCAAACAGTCTGAACGGGACCCGCATTCCTCCGGAAACGGAGCGTACAGACAGCTCTTTGTTGAAAAGAGAATACACTAGAGATGTTCCTCAACGCCAGCACTTTATGGCATCGCCTCATTTTCCGTTTACTGTTCCGCTCCCATGACGGAAAGGAAAGGCCATGTACGGGAAAGGTTCCCGTACATGGCCTTTTATACCGTTACAGAGAGTTTTTTGAATCCACAGGGGAAATCGCTTCGGCCTTCACAGGGCTTAAGGCTTCCGTTGCCAGGCTCCCTTCTTGTTTTCTTTTTCGTCCTGCAGAACTTTGCCTTTCTCCAAAAGCCCCTCAAACACGTCTCGCGGCATCGGCTTCGCGTAGTAGAAGCCCTGTGCATAATAACAGCCGAGCTCAATAAGCATTTCAGCCTGTTTCGCGTTCTCCACGCCTTCACAGATGACCTGCATACCCAGTTCCCCGGCCATGTGGATAACGTTGCCGATGACAATCCGTTCCCGCGTCCCGAACATCCCGCGCCGCACGAAGCTGCGATCGAGCTTGAGCACGTCAGCCATCAGCTGCTGCAACTGGCCGAGGGAAGAATACCCAGATCCGAAATCGTCGATGGCGATCATGAAGCCGCGCTCTTTCAGCCGCAACACCTGCGCACAGACGATTTGGGGATTGCGCATGATCGCGCTCTCGGTGATTTCCAGTTCCAAAAGCGCATGGGGTACATTGTGGCGATCCGCGATCGCCGCGACAAGTTCGGGAAATTCCGGGCTGTCGAAATGCAGGCTTGAAAAATTGCAGGAAACGGGATTGACGGCCATCCCGCGCTCCAGCCACTCGCGCACGGTCCGGCAAACCAGTTCGTAAATGTACAAATCCACTTCGACCACAGAGCCGTTCCGCTCGAAAAACGGGATAAAGCTTCCCGGCATAAGCAGGCCCCGCGTAGGGTGATTCCACCGGACCAATGCCTCGCTGCCGATGAGCGCGCCGTCCCGCATGTCCACCTTGGGCTGGAAATAGGCATCGAATTCGCCTTGGGACAGGGCGATCTCCAGCCTTCCTTCCAGTTCGCGCTGCAACAGCGCTTCCTGCCGCATCTTCTCGTCGTAAAGGACAATGTTCTTCATCGTCTGCTTGGCGTTCCTGCGCGCGTAGTTGGCAAAATCCAACATGCGGTGCAGATCGAACCCTTCCGTCTCGTTCACCAAATAGACACCGAACACCGTGACGATCCGGTACGCCATGTCCTGCATACGCCGCCACTCGTCCAGTTCCATGCCGATTTCTTCTATGCGCACAAGCAGGGATTCCCAGTCGGCATAACGCACCAGCAGGATGAAGTGGTCCGCCGATGCGCGGGCACAGCACTCCCCATCTTTGACGTTACGCTGCAGGATCGCGCCGAAGGCCCGCAAGATCTGATCGCCCACGGCGAAACCAAGGTTGTCGTTGATCGTCTTGAACTGATTGATATCCCCGTAGAGCAAGGCATAGCTTCCGCTCGGCGCTTTCCGGAGCAGCTTCCCGCACTCCACATAGAACTTGTTCATGTTGTCGAGGTTGGTCAGCCCGTCCCGATACAGCAAGGCCTGTATGCGATGGTTGCTCCTCGTCTTGATGGCGAGATTATAGACCAACAGCAGCAGGATCACCCCGAAAACCGCCAGCATCCCGCACCCGACCTCAATAAGGTGCTGGGCCACGAAATCGAGCAGCGTGATCTGGCGGGGCTTGGTGGTGTTCTTCAGCACCAGCTCGTCCATCCGTTCAGGGGCCGTATATTGAATGCACTTATCCAATATGGAGAGCAGGCGCGGGTCCGCACACTTGGAAATGCCGAAACAGATTTCGCTCGTGTACTTGCTCATGCTCGTGGCGGCCAAGGATTCGTAACGGCGTTCCGTAAGCAAATAGTTGGTCACATAGACGTTCGCGTAAACCGCATCCGCGTCGCCCTTGAGCAGCGCATCGAAACATTCCCGTACGTTCTTGTAAAAAATGATTTCCTTGCCTGGGTGATCCGCCGCCACATGCTCCGAGAACCAGTAGCCTCCTTGCAGGGCAATCCGTTCGATGGCGTGCGGCTGCTTGGTCCGCACAAGCATGGTGGGCGCCCGCAGATAGTAACGGGTGGTATACATCTTGTTGCGCTCGTCCCAGAGGTAATCCCCCGTTACGGAGCAGACCATATCAATAAGCCCTTTCTTGACCTTTTCCAGCGCTTCGGCCTGATCTATCGGCTCAAAACGGAAACGCAACCCTGTGTATCTTGAAAAAGTGGACAGCAGATCCGATGTGACGCCGGAGAACATCCCGGTTTCCGTATCGGTATACTCCAGCGGCGCCCACGAAGGATCATACGCCGCGACAACCACATCCGCCTGTTTGAGGAATGCTTCCTCTTCCTTGGTGAAGACCGGCTGTTGCGCCATGCTGACGGCAAAATATTTGTCGTACAGCCGCATCATATAGTTGGGATCGCGCAGCACGATGGCATTCATCGCCGCATCAAGACGGGCGAGCAAATCCGGCCTGTTCTTCGCCACAGCGATATACACCGGCTCCGGAGAGAACTGGGCAACGCTCCGGAACGTGCTGCTGCGGCCAAGGTGGGTGATGGCGACGCCGTCAAGCGTCCCGTCCTCAAGGGCACTCAATAACGCCTGCGTCTCGGCATAGGGAACGATGATCGGTTTGACGCCGAACTTCTCGCAATAACGCTGGAAACGCTCTCCGTCGCTGCTGCCCCGGATGATGCCGACCCGCATCCCTTGAAAGGAGCTGAAATCTTCGTAACCGTACCGTTTGTCGTCAACTCTGACATTGAGGGTAACATAAAGCGTACCCATGGGCAGGTTGGAGAACAGAACCTCTTTTTCCCGTTCTTCCGTGCGGAACACGGCGGGGAGCATGTCTATGTGCCCTTCCAAAAGCTGATGCCATGCGTTCTCCCAGCTGCCCTCATCCAGCATTTCATAACGCATCCCGCCCACCTTGGCGAGCTTCTGCAAAAATTCGATATTGAAACCGATATACTCAGCGGACCGGCCACGGGACATGTAGTCCCCGTCCTCATAATACCCCACCCGGATGGAAACGGCGTTGTCGTCTGACTGCGCGGGAAAGCAAAAGAACAAGCAGCACAAGACGATCGCCCCGAAAACGGATATCCCGTATCCATGCCTTCTCATGCTCCGACCTTGTTCCTTGCCTCTAGTGTTATGTGAAGCGACATGCCCGAACATGCCGTTTGGCTCTGACCTTCCGGAACGCTGCCGGATCTTATATGTACCCTATATGTTTTCTCAAAGAAATCATAGTGTTTTCAGAGAACACTCCTTGTGCAAAAACACGGTTATCTGTTTTTTAAAAAAGGCCATTCAGACTAAAATCAGTCAAATAAAGAAACAACATGCTTTTTAGCAGTTTTAAATGACGGATAAAAACATACTAATGCGACAAAAAAAGATAACGGCTCTCCCCGCCGACTTCAGCAACGCGCATCTCCCCACACACGGGACGTGGGAAGATGCCGTCATGGACATACGTCACGCACTATGGCAGCGCGAGCAGCTCCTGTCGGCAGGTATGGGGAGCCGAGAAAAAAGCGTAGCCGACCGATCCGCACAAAGGCGGAGCACGCCCCAATCAACGGCAACGGTGTTCCCCCACAAGAAAGCCCGACCACGCCACGCACAGGGCATCGGCGTTTGCCTGCCGGCACTGGTCCGTTCCGGTTCAGGCTGCCGCTTTCATCGAATCTCGGCGGTTGTGGCAAAGTGCGAGGGATGCTACTCCAATGAAACACAGGAGGTGCGTTATGAAAGACTGGACCCCTTCCGCCTTGCTCCACGCTTCCGGAATGTATTGGGAAAGCTGCGCCATCCACGCCGCCGTGCATCTGGACGTGTTCACCCCTCTGTCCGGCGGGCCGATGACCGTGACGGAACTCGCCGATCGGACAGGATGCGTCCCCCAAAGCCTCGACCGCCTTCTAACCGCCCTGTGTGCAATGGGCCTGTTGATCCGTCAAGGCGAAACCTGCGAACTGCCGCCCTTCTCGCGGGATCACCTGTGCCGGGGCAATCCCGGTTATCTCGGGCATATAGTGGAACATCACCGCCATCTTATGCCCGGCTGGTCCAAGCTGGACGAGTCCGTCCGCGAGAACAGGCCGACCCGCCACCGCTCTTCCGTCGATACCGAAGATACGGGCGAGCGGGAAAGTTTCCTCATGGGGATGTACAACATCGCCAACGCACAGGCGGAACGCAGCGTTCCGCACATCGACCTTTCCGGCCGTTCCCACCTGCTTGATCTCGGCGGCGCGACCGGGGCCTATGCCATCCACTTCTGCCGTCGCAACCCCGGCTTGAGCGCCACGGTTTTCGATCTCCCCACAACCCGCCCCTTTGCGGAACGCGTCATCGCCGACTCCGGCATGGCCGACCGGATCTCCTTCGCGGGCGGGGATTTTACCACCGAAGACCTTCCCGGCGGATTCGACGTGGCGTGGCTCTCCCAGATCCTGCACGGCGCGGGCTTTGACGAGTCCGCCAACATCGTGCGGAAGGCCGCGCAGTCGCTCGTTCCGGGCGGCCTCCTGCTCATTCAGGAATTCATCCTCGACGACAACCGCAGCGGACCGCAGCATCCGGCGCTGTTCGATCTCAACATGCTTGTCGGAACGCCTGACGGGCAGTCCTATACAAGGCAGGAGCTTGCGGGATTCATGCGGAACGCGGGGCTTGAAGACATCCGCCGGCTCCCGCTGGATCTTCCTCAGGGGTGCGGCATCATGGCCGGAACGGTTCCGGTAGGGATGTAAAAATGTGGGGGAGGGAGCCTTTTGAAAAAGGCCCCTCCCCCACGCCCCCACCCGCGAAAAATTTGACTGGTGGGGAGGTTACACGAAAGGAGTTCCGTTGCATCGAAGAAAAAAGGAAGCTGCCGCTTCCTTTTCCGTCCGGTAACAATATGGATTGCCGGGATAGGATTCCCGATCCCTTTTACTGACGAAAATCCGTTTTTTCTTCAATCAACCGCGCAACCATCCGGTAAAAAGCCGCCGTCGACTCCGCGAGTTCACCGGAATTATCGATACGGAGCACCCCGTCCGGATATTCGGCAGGCATCGAAGCCCGGGCAATGCGCTCCTCAATATCCCCGCCCTGCTCCCGGCCCCGCGCCAGCAGACGCGCCCGAAGTACGGAAGCGTCCACTTCCACAAGCACGGGAACGAGATCAGGAAAACGCCGGAGCGCTTCGGGCAGATACTCCCGCGAGCCGTTCATAAGCACCACGCCTCCGTGGGCGAGAGTTGTTTCTACGCCTTTCCCGATGCCGTACCGGAGGCCGTGGCTTCGCCAGTCCATCACGAACTCCCCGGACGCCGCCATAGCCTCGAACCGTTCCGGGGAAACGGCGATATGGCGTTCGCCCTTAGCAGAGAGGGGCCGCGTGATGTACCGCCGGGCGAAGGCCACCGGGACCCCCCGCAAACGGGGACGCAAAGCCTGCAGCAGGCTGTCCTTGCCCGAGCCCGAAGCGCCCATGACGTAAACAAGCTGGCCCTGCCGCATCAGAAAACCTCCGCGCCTTCCCGCCAGACATTCCGAACCACGGGCTGCCCCTCAACCATGCTCACGCGCACGAGATCCGCCCGCCGCCCCACTTCGAGGCTGCCGCGATCCGCGAGGCCCACGGCTTCGGCGGGATTGGCGGTCACGAGCCCCACCGCAGCCGGAAGGGACATATACCCGCCTTCGCTGAGGGCAAACGCCGCTTCAAGAAGGCTGACGGGCACATAGTCCGAGGAGAGGCTCCCCAGATACCCCGCCTGCGCGATCTCCAGCGCGGAGATATTCCCCGAGTGCGACCCGCCGCGCACCACGTTGGGCGCTCCCATGAGCACGAGCATACCGTTTTCGGAGGCATGGCGCGCCGCCTCCATCGTCGTGGGGAACTCGCTGATGGCGATGCCGTTGCCGAGGGCTTCTTCAACGTGTTCCACAAGCGTGTCGTCGTGGCTCGCCATCGGCAGACCTCGCTCCCGGCAGAAAGCCATAACGGACGCGGCATTGTCCTCCGCGCAGCCGTCGCGCGCGGTCTGAAGGCGTTCGACGACCTGCTCGAACTCCTCATCCGTCCACGAGGCGATGTTGCTGTAATAGGTACGGTAGGAAGAGGTATCGCGCCACTGGCGCTGGCCCGGCGTGTGGTCCATGAGCGACACGAGGCTGAGCGCGGGCGTATCGGACAGCGGGAAAAAAAGATCCTGCATCCGGGGATCGGCCACTTCACAGCGCAGGTGCAGCAGGTGTTCGGACCGGAGCTTCCCGGTGGAGCGGCAACTGTTCAGCGCGCCTACGGCCTTGCCGAGCATGGCGATACGGCCTTTGTCGTGGTACTCGCCCACGGACAGGGCGTCAAAAACGGTCGTGATCCCGGACGCGATGATCTGGGCGTCGTGGGCGAAAAAGGCGGGCACGCCCTGAGGCCAGAGCACTTTGGGGCGCGGGATGAAATGCTTTTCGAGGTTGTCGGTGTGAAGCTCCACAAGGCCGGGCATCAGGTAGTCGCCTTCCAGATCGATGCGTTCCGCGAGCGAGCTCGCGCCGTTGTCGAGAGAGACGATGCGCCCGTCGCGGACGGCGAGGGTGCCTTCAACAACCGCGTCGGGGGTGATCAGCCTGGCGTTGGTGAATACGGTTTCGTTCATGGCTGTATGCTCTTGATGAAAAAGGTTACGGGCGCCTGACGGGGATGGTGCTGTCGGCCACGGCTTCGCGGGCCACGTCGTCGTGGAAAATGCCCACGATGGCGGCCCCGTTCCCGCGCACTTCGCGGATCAGATCGATGACCACCTGCCGGTTCGCGCCGTCCAGCGAGGCCGTGGGCTCGTCGAGCAGGAGAATGGGGGACGGGCGGATGAAGCCGCGCGCGATGTTCACCCGCTGCTGCTCGCCGCCGGAAAACGTGGCGGGCGCGATGTGCCACAGGCGTTCGGGCAGGTTCAGCCGGGCAAGCAGCCCTTCGGCGCGGCTGCGGGCGGCGGCCTGCCCTTCGCCCGCCTCAAGCAGCGGCTCCGCGACCAGATCCAGCGTGCTCACGCGGGGGATAACCCGCAGGAACTGGCTGACATAACTGATGCAGCCCCGCCGCAGCCGGATGACGGTCCGGGGAGCGGCGCTGGTGATGTCCACATCCTCCCCGCCGCAGCGGACCCGGATGGAGCCGCCCGTGGGGAGGTAGTTGCCGTAGAGGGCGCGCAGGAGCGTGGACTTGCCCGCGCCGGACGGCCCGTGCAGGGCGACGCACTCGCCCGCGTCCACGGAAAAGCTGATCCCGGAAAGGGCCTCGATCGCCACCCCGCCCTGCTGGTGCAGCACAAAGGTCTTGCTCAGGTTTCGGACTTCGATGATGGGAGTGTTCATGGCTTACCCTTGCAGGATGGAAGAGACGAGGAGTTGCGTGTAGGCGTGATGCGGATCGTCGAGCACCTGATCGGTGAGCCCCGTTTCCACGACCTCCCCACGGTACATGACCATGAGCCGGTGCGAGAGCAGGCGGGCCACGGCGAGATCGTGGGTGACGAGGATGACCGCCAGATCCATGTCCAGCACGAGATGGCGCAAGAGGTCGAGCAGACGGGCCTGTACGGACACGTCAAGGCCGCCGGTGGGCTCGTCCATGAACACCAGACGCGGCGACGTGACGAGGTTCCGGGCGATTTGCAGGCGCTGCTGCATTCCCCCGGAATAGAGGGCGGGCTTGTCGTCGATGCGCCCGGCGTCGATCTCCACCCGCTCCAGCCATTGCAGGGCCCTGCCGCGCAACGTGCCGTAATGTCGCGCGCCTTCGGCCATCAGCCGTTCGCCGATGTTCGCCCCGGCGCTGACCTGCATACGCAGGCCGTCCGAGGGGCGCTGGTGCACGAATCCGAGTTCGGAACGCAGGAGGCGGCGCTTTTCGCCTTCCGGCAGCGCGTGGATATTCCGCTCACGCCCGGCGGCGTCGCGGTAGGCGATCGTTCCGGAGGTCGGTTCCATGCGTCCCGAAAGCATGTTCAGGAGCGTACTTTTGCCCGACCCGGATTCGCCCACGATGCCGAGCACTTCGCCGGGCCAGAGGTCGAAGGAGACGTCACGGCAGCCGATATGCTCCCCGTAACGGCGGGTCAGGTTCCGGGCCGACAGGATGGGGGCGGCGTTCCAGTCTTTCATTGCGCGCCTCCCTGCCCGTCCCGCACGGCGGCGCGGCGGGCGCAACAGTCGGTATCGGAACATACGAACATGCGGTTCCCCTGATCGTCGAGGATGACTTCATCCAGATAGGTGTCCGTGGAGCCGCAGATGGCGCAGGCCTCGTCCCACGACTGCACGGTAAAGGGGTAATCCTCGAAATCGAGGCTTTCCACGTCGGTATACGGCGGGATGGCGTACAGCCGCTTTTCGCGCCCAGCCCCGAAGAGCTGCAACGCCGGGCACTGGTGCATCTTGGGGTTGTCGAAACGCGGGATGGGCGAAGGGCTCATGATGTACCGCCCGGCCACGCGCACGGGGTAATCGAAGCCCGTGGCGATGGTCCCGTGGCGCACGATGTCCTCGTACAGCTTGACGTTCATGATCCCGTATTCCTCCAGCGCGTGGAGGGTGCGGGTTTCCTGCTCGCTCGGCTCAAGCCAGCGCAGCGGCTCCGGCAGCGGCACCTGATACACCATGATCTGCGACTCGGTGAGCGGCTGCTCGGGGATGCGGTGGCGGGTCTGGATGATGGTGGCCTCGTCCGTATGGGTCGTGGTGGCGACGCCGGTGGTCTTGCGGAAGAAATCCCGGATGGACACGGCGTTGGTGGTGTCGTCGGAGCCCTGATCGATGACCTTGAGCACGTCGTCCCTGCCGAGGATGCTCGCGGTAACCTGAATCCCGCCGGTCCCCCATCCGCAGGGCATGGGCATCTCGCGGCTGGCGAACGGCACCTGATAGCCGGGGATGGCAACGGCCTTGAGGAGCCCCCGCCGGATCATGCGTTTGGTCGTTTCGTCAAGATAGGCGAACGCATAGCCCTCAAGCGGCGCGTCCGCGCAAACGTCGGTCTGTGGCATCTAGATATCCTTGTCGTTCTGCCGCTTGGCGCGCAAGCCGCGGATAAGGGAAAGATCGGCCTGAAAGTCCACGTAATGCGGCAGCTTGATGTGCTGGACAAAACCCGAGGCGTCCACGTTGTCGCCGTGCAGGAGCACGAATTCGGGATTCTGCGCCGGGCCGACGACGGGTTCGTCCAGTTCCTTGGCACGGAGGGCGCGATCCGTGATGGACATGGACAGCGCCTTGCGCTCGTTGTTGCCGAAAACCAGCCCGTAGCCCCGCGTGAAGCACGGCGGGCGGGCCGTTCCGGTGTAGCGGCTCACGGTTTCGCATTCGGTCAGCTCGATTTCGCCGATAACGACATCGAAGCCGAGCTCTTCGGAGAAAAAAGACACTTCCACCCATCCCCGGCGCAGTTCTCCGGTGAAGGGATGCACAGCGCCGAAGCCGCGCTGCGTGGAGTAGGCCATGCCGAGCAGAAACCCTTCGTCGGCGCGGGCCAGCGCCTGAAGGCGCACGCCGCGATCCGCCGGGGCATCGGCGGGCAGTTCCAGAGGATGGCGGGTGATGTCGCGGCAGGCATCGCCTTCCGACGGCTCGGGCCGTTCGAGCAGCCCTTCCGCAACCAGCGCGTCGAGCGCACGCGGCAACGGCCCGCCGAGCGGGGAATCCGTATCGGGTTCTACTGGAAGAGGGGAAGATCCGGCGGCTCCGGCTTCAGCGCGGGAGAGGGTGCGATCCAGCAGGCGGTGCGTGTAGTCGAACGTCGCACCAAGGATCTGTCCGCCGGGGAGATCCTTCCATGTGGCGGAAATGCGCCGCAGCACGCGCATGGCTGACGTGTCCACGGCAAGCGAACTGCCGAACCGGGGAAGCGTGGTCCGGTAGGCACGGACGAGGAATACGGCTTCGAGCAAGTCGCCCTGCGCCTGCTTGATGGCCAGCGCGGCGAGATCCCGGTCATACAGTGAGCCTTCGGCCATGACCCGGTCCACGGCAAGCCGCAACTGCCCGATCAGCTGATCGATCCCCAGATCGGGGACGGAGGGGTCGCCCCGCCCTTCCCGGCGGAGGAGTTCATGGGCGGCGGAAATGGCCTTTTCCCCACCTTTGACCGCTACATACATGACGCACTCTCCTGAGGCAGACGTTCAAGGCGCGTGGTGCGCGGCAGACCGGCCACGCCGTCGGCGCCGCACAGCAGCATGTCCACGCCGAGCGGGAAGCCCGACGCATTCTCGCGCCACCGCTCCGCAAAATCTTCGGGCAACGTGCAGGTGAAGGTACTTTCCCCGCAGATGCCGGGGCCGGAACCACGGAAACGGGTTCCCGCATCAAAGGCCAGACCGGCAAGCAAGACGGTTGCGGAACGGTCGGGGTAAGCGGGAACGCCCTGCGCGAAAGCGGACAGGGGCGGCAGTTCGGAAGCGTCCGCCACCAGCGCGAAGGCCGCCTTGTCCGCCTCTTCGACGATCGGACAGCCGCAGTGGAAACGGAGCCACGTTGTCGTTTCATCCTTCCGCAGGCCCGGAGAAAGCCAGAGAGGAGATTCGCCGTCGCACAGGGTCAGGGCAAGATCCGCCAGCACGGGCGAAAGGCCGTCCGGCACGGACTGCGGGAATACGGGCAGGCGGCAAAGCCGCGCGGGACGGGACATGGCATCGAGCACAACGCGGAACACCCGCTGCATATCGAATACGGGTTGGGAAAAGGCCGGCATCAGTCTTCTCCTCGGACAAGCGTAAAGAAATCAACGCGGGTAGGCTCGACGGCGGTGGCATCCTCCCGCACCCGGCGGACGCGTTCCGCTTCCAGCGCGGGGAGCAGTTCCCGATCAAGGGGTTCCGCATAGCCGTCCCGCTGCCAGAGGGCGTCGTACAGGGCGGCAAGCTCGGCGCGGCGGGCATCCTCGCCCAGAATCCACGCATACCCGAGGCAGCCGCCCTTCAACGAGACCACGCAGCGCGTCGCAAGCGCTTCGCCCATATTGAAGGCGTCGCCGGTGTTGCCCACGCGGCCCCGGATCATGACCAGCCCGGTTTCCGGCCCGCGGACTACCTCGTAATCCGGCGGCGTAATGGCGGAGAGCCCCGCTTCGAGACGCTCCACGGATGCGAGGGCCAACAGCCGCATCCTTTCTTGTCGAACGGTGAGAGACATCATGCTGTTTCCTGTGCAGTCTGTACGTTGGCGAACGGAAGCCGCGCCACGGCGGAAAAGGGCCGGTTGCGGTTTTCCTGTTTGAAAAGGGTCAGGGCATCGATACGGAGCGGAGCGTCCAGCACGCCTTCCAGCGCCTTGCGCAGGCCCGCGCCCACAAGCGCACGCAATCCCGCGTCGGCAATGCCGTCGGTCAGCGTGATGTGGAACTGGAACGAATCAAGGACGCGGTGGTAGCCCCACATATACAGGTTGCTGCGTTCCTCAAGGGACAGATGGCCGCGCCGGGCCACATCCTCGGTTTTCAGGGGAGCCCGGAAGGCATCCAGATCCATCACACAGGCGCGCTCCAGAAAGGACAGCAGAGAGCATTTCGTCGAGGGAACGAGCGCATAAAAGCCTTTTTCCTCCTTGCCCAGATAGGCGAGGGACAGGGACGGAATTACAAAGGGAAGGAAGCGGGACGCCACTTCACCCGTGGAGCGCAACAGCTGGCTGTCCATTCCCGAATGGCGGAGTTCGAAAGGCGCCTTGAGCGTCGCGTGCAATCCGTAATGGGCGGGAACGCGGGTGACCGCCTTCCAGAAAACGGGATCCACACCCGGAGGCGTCGCCTGCGGCACATTCAGGCCCCCGAGGGCATCACGGCCCAGCAGCGGGGTCACCGCCTGATGCAGGGCATCGCCCGCCGAAGGCGCGTAGTACACGGCATAGCGGGCGGGCATTACAGCACCCTCTTCCGCAGCTGCTGCGAGAGCATGTCGAAGACCACCACGACCAGCACGATGAGGGCCATGACGGCGCAGGTCTGCTCAAAGGCGAAGCTGCGGATCAGCTCCCACAGCACCATGCCGATGCCGCCCGCGCCGACCATGCCCACGACGGTGGCGGAGCGCACGTTGGACTCGAAGCGGTACAGCGAATAGGAGATCCACAGCGGGAAAACCTGCGGGATGACGCCGTATACGACTTCCTCAAGGAAGGAGGCCCCCGTGGAGCGCACGCCTTCGACCGGGCTCGGCTCGATGGCTTCCACGGCCTCGGAGAACAGCTTGGCGAGGACGCCCGTGGTATGTACCCACAGAGCCAGCACGCCCGCGAAGGGGCCAAGGCCCACGGCGACCACGAACAGCATGGCGAACACCATTTCATTGATGGCGCGGGCGGCGTCCATGAGGCGGCGCACGGGATGGTAGACCCACCACGGCACGATGTTGTCGGAAGACAGGATGCCGAGCGGCACGGCACAGACCACGGCGAGCAGCGTGCCCCAGATGGCGACTTGCAGGGTGACGACCATTTCCGTGGCGTACAGCCGCCAGTCCGTGAAGTCGGGCGGGAAGAAGTCTTTAATCAGCGTGAGGATGTTGCCCGACTCGGTAATCAGGGTCATGGGGCGCATTTCCGCCCCCCGCCACGACCAGACGAGAAACGCCAGCGCGACGGCCCAACCCACGAGGCGCAGCAGTTCCATAGGGCGTTTGCGCGGAGGGGACAGAGCAAATTCGGAACTCATGGCAATCCTTTCGGAAAACCGGCGGTACGGGCCCGCCGGGAAAAAGCGGCGCGGGAACCTCCGCGCCGCCGAGGCGTATTACAGGGACAGCTTGTCGAGGGCTTCGTCAATCTTCTTGATGCGCTCGGCCTTTTCCGCCGCAGGCATCTCGGCATTGGCCTGCAGCTTGCTCTTTTCGCGGAACAGTTCGAGCTGACGGAGAGGAACCAGCTGGGCGTTGGTCGAAGGCTTGAACGGCCCCCACTGGAGCTTTTCGAGGATGGCCTTGGCGTGGGCCACATCACCCTTCACGCCGTACCCGAAGATGAAATCGGCGATCTTCTTTTTCGTGCTTTCGGGAAGGCTGTTGCGCCACACCAGCGGATCGCTCGGGATGAGCGGCGAGCGCCAGATTTCGCGGATCTGCGCGGCCTTTTCAGGGTGGGCGATTTCGAGGCGGCCGATGGCTTCGTTGTTGCAAGTCGCCACATCCACCTGCCTGTTGGCGACGGCGAGCGCGTTGGACTCATGGTTGGCGGCAACCACGTTCTTGAAAATCTTCTTCGGGTCGACGTTGTTCTTGGCGAACACGTAGTAGCCGGGCACGAGGAACCCGGAGGTAGAGTTGGGATCGCCGTTGCTGAAACGAAGCCCAGCCGCGTTCTTGAGCACGTCGTCCACGCTCTTGAGCGGACTCTCCTTGTTCACCACAAGCAAGGAGTAGTAGCCGTCCGTACCGTCCGCCGCCGTGGTTTGGGCGAAAACGGAACCGTCGGAACGGTCCACCATCTGGATGGCGCCCTTGTTGCCGATCCAGCAGAGATCGACCTTTTTGAAGCGCATCCCCTCAATGATCCCGGCGTAGTCCGAAGCGAAGAACGCCTTGACCTTGAAGCCGGTGGCCTTTTCCATGTCGGCGAGGAAGGGGTCCCACAACTGTTTGAGGTTCTGGGATGATTCCGTGGAGATGATGCCGAAGTTCAGGACTTCCGCAGCCTTGGCATAAACGGAACCGCCAAGGACGACGGCCGCCGCCGCAACGGCGATCAGGAAACGTGAAAACATGGCAAATCCTTGTTGTTGAGGGTTAGGCCACTTGAACCTGCGTCAGGGGCGGATTCCGCCGGATGTCGCTTTCCTGGCGGGCGAACAGGGAGTCGCATTCCGTACCGTAGAGCCGCTTGAGGAAGGCGGGGGTCAGTTCCGCGCTCGGCCCGTCGTACACGACCCGGCCATGCTTCAAGGCGATGGTTCGGGGGCAGAAGGACAGCGCGTAGTCGACCTGATGCAGGGTCACGAGCACGGTGAGCCCGTCCTTCTGGTTCAGATCGCGCAGCGTTTCCATAACGTTGCGGGACGATTCCGGATCGAGCGAGGCAATGGGCTCGTCCGCCAGCAGGACGCGGGCGCGCTGCACAAGGGCGCGGGCAATGGCGGCGCGCTGCTGCTGCCCGCCGGAGAGGTTGGAGGTACGCTGATGCGCCTTTTCCATGATGCCGACGCGGGCCAGCGCCTTGTAGGCAAGCCGGGCGTCCTCTTCATGGAAGAAGCCCAGCAGGCTGCGCCACAGCGCCGTGCGCGACAGCGCGCCGAGCATGACGTTGCGCAAAACGGACATGCGATCCACCAGATTGAACTGCTGGAAGACCATGCCGATTTCCGCCCGCATGGTTCGGATGTCGCGGCTGATCACGCCCCTGTCCTGGATGAGGTGCTGCGCGACCTCGATCCGCCCGCCGTCGGCGTCGCCGGGCATGAGCCCCGCGATATGGCGCATCAGGGTCGATTTTCCGGAACCGGACGAGCCGATGAGCGCGACCATTTCGCCGGGCTTGATGTGCAGGCTGACCCGGTCAAGCCCCTTCCCGCCTGAAAACGTTTTGCTGAGAGTATCTATGTGGATCATGTTGAACTCCTCACTTGTCGTTGGGCGCATAGTGGAGGAGCCGTGTGACGCGGGCGTGTCCGCTTTTTGTCGATCGTGGAGAAAAGGAGAGACGGTTGTGCGGAGATTGTGCTACAAAACAGAAAAAAGTAATAAATCCTAAATAATAACAATGTACGCGCCCCAAACGCATACAAAAAATCCCGCTCCGGACAAAACGGAAGCGGGATTGTACATCATCGATTGGCAGTGGAATCTATCGGCAAGAAAGGGATTTCACGGGAGGCGCCGAGCCCCAAAACCATGAAAACGGCCGCGCGCCGGAAGGCGCATTTCCCGTCAGGCAGAGCGCCGGACAAAGGGTTTGAGCAGCGGAGCCGACCAGTACCACTTCACGGCAAGGATCAGCAGAAGGACCGCCGTGCCCGCATAAGCCGTATCCATCCCCCACATGTCATTAAGCAGGTAGGCGAGGATCGGCCCGAGGGCCGCGCCGAGATCCACGGCGAACGAGTACCACATCATAAATACCCGCCCTCCCCGCACGGACGCCGTATCCGAAGCCACGGAATCGGCTATCGTAGTCAGTGACGTCCCCGTGAGCTGGATGCCGATCAACACGGCAAGCCACAGCGGCAGGGGCAAGCGCAAGGCGACGAGCCCGAACACGACCACCCCGAACGCCAGCGAGACCACCATCATGGATCGCCGACCGAAGCGGCGATCGGACAATACGCCGATCCCCGGGGCCAGCCACGGCTCCCACCCCCAGCGGATAGCTTGCAGGACGCCCCCGAGCGTTGCCGCGCCCACGGCCACCCCGCCGAGCAAGGTAACGCTGCTCCCGAAATGGATACGGATGAGCTCGCTGAGCGTGGAGGCGTACAGGCCTTGATAGATAAGCGCCACGACAAGCCCCGTCGCCATGACCCACAGGACCGTGCCGTCCTTCCACAGCCACGTCAAAGACCGCTCCTCGGCTTGCGTTCCGGCCGGGACGCCGCTGTTTCCGCGCGGCACACAGAGGAACCCGAGAACAATAGTCGCGGCGGTACACGCGCCGAATAGCATGCACGTCACGGAAAAACCGAGCCAGTCCGCGAAAATCCCACCGAGGAGCATCCCCGCCAGACTGCCGATCCGGTACAGGCCGTTATACAACCCCATGAAATAGCCGCGATTATCGTCGGACGATACATTCAGGATGCAATAGAAGCCGCCAAGCCGCAACAGTGTCCATGCGATACCCCACAGGCAGCGCAGAAGAAGCCAGACGGCAAAGCCGTCCGCAAAGGCGTAACTGAAGGTGGTGATGGTGGCGAGTACCGTGGCGATGAAAATGCCGGTCCGATCACTGATATGGCGGTACAGCCAGCCTACCATCGGATTGAGCGGGAGCCGCACCAGCCGGTTGACCGACAGGATAATCCCCACTTCCCATAAGGAGGACAGCCCGGCCTGAGCGAAACAGATGGGCAGCACGATGTACAGCATCGAGTCGCCGATCAAACAGGCCGCCGTGATCAATGAAATAACGATGACCTGCCGAGAAGCGCGTTCTTTCTCCGCCATGTGCCGCCCCTTTCCCTCTTGTCCCGGGCGGTTCCCCTTGGGGAACCTATCATACCGGCATTGTCACAGAATCGTAACGTTGACGTGTTAGAATCCAGTAGCGTTCTTTTTCCCAGACGGCAAACGATATCTTGAGAAGCGCTCCAATCCGCCTCGCCATTTGTCCGCCGTGCTCCCGAAAAATCATCATCCCGCAGAGGACGGCATTCTATTCCAGCCGGGAGCCACAAAAGCATACCTCTGTTTCGCTTTCATGACGGCAGAGCCCGCACTCCGAGGAATGCGGGCCCGTATCGAAGATCCGCTTGCGCGAACCCGTCGTCGTGTTTGCCGTTAAGCCTAACGGATGAAATTCGTGGGTGTCCACGGCTCCCGCACCGGATAGGGCACGGCCCCCTTGGCGGCCTCAATGCACTTGAGCAGCCACGCCATGTTGTCGCCCAGGGTCCGCATGATCTGCAAACCCTCCTTGTCCTGCCTCACTTCCTCCGGCGTGTTGCCGTGCACGGAGTTCCAGTACTGCGAGGACACGATGGGCATACAGGAAATGGTAAAATATTTGTTCAGGCGATCAAAAGCCGCGCTGGCCCCGCCACGGCGGCAGCTGACCACGGCGGCAGCGGGCTTGTAGGCGTAGGCTCCGCTTTTCATATAGAACAGGCGATCCAAGAAAGCGCACAGCGCGCCGTTGGGAGCCGCATAGTAGACGGGCGACCCCACGATAAGGCCATCCGCCGCCTTCAAGAGCCCTGAGCACTCGTTGACCGGATCGTCGTCAAACACGCACAGCCCGGTTTCCCGGCAAGCGCCGCACGCGATACAGCCCCGAATGGGCTTCGAGCCGATGTGCACGATATTCGAGCCGATGCCGTTTTTCTCAAGCTGTCCTGCCACTTCGCTGAGAGCGGTGTAGGTGCAACCCTTCTTGTGCGGGCTGCCGTTGATGAGCAGTACGTTCATAAAAAGCCTCCTTTATCCTTTATTTGAGGATGTACATGGAGCGAGAAACTTCATTCGCTGGAGAAATCGCTCAGAACCTGAAGCAGGGAGCACAGATTGCCCAGTCTGTCGTCGCCGAGGTATTCCCTGATTTCCCGTTGGGCCTCTTCCCACAGGGGAAAGGCTTCCTCCAGCTTGGCCTGCCCTTCCGGCGTCAGTTCCACCACCTTCTTCCGGGCATCGTCAGGATGCACGCCAACGGCAACAAACCCCGCCCGCTCCAACAGCCCGATATTCCGGGTCGCCGTGGTCTGATCCATGCACAGCACCTTGCCGATATCCGTGATGAACGGCCGACGCATACAGGCGATCCGTTTCAGCAGGGCAAACTGTGTTCCCCGGATGCCCACGGGACGCAGGCAGCGATCGTAACTCTGCGTAACAACACGCCCGGCTTTGCGGAGCTGCATACAGACGCAGACAGGAGAAGCGTATTCCTTCGTGAGGGACTCCATAGAAACTCCATGTATATGCATGAAAATAGCCCGATTCTGAAAAGCCGTCAATCCTTTGAGAAGCTTCTCAGGGGAAGAATTGAGACTTTCCCGGCAAGGCAAAACTCAAGAACGGCATGGTATGAATGAGAGAATAGAATGTATATTTTCTATTTTTGACTGTTAAACCTGGTGTAGTTGCTAACAATCTTATCAGGTCAAGGCTATTCTCCTCCATTGGAGGAGCCTATGGGTAACTGTCAAAAATCTTTTGGGATAACGATTCGTTTGTTGCGTCTCTCACGAAAATTGAAACAGGAACAATTAGCGGAAAAATCCGGTTTGTCCTTGCGGCACATCAAATCTATCGAACGAGGCCTCAGCGATCCGACTTTATCAACCTTGGAAAAAATAGCTTCTGCATTGTCTCTCCATGTGAAAGAATTGTTCGCGCTTGAGGAGATTAGGCGCCCTCCGAAAGGCATCGGGAAAGATCTGCTTGCACAGTTGGAAAACTGCAAAGAGAGCGAGCTACTTCGATTCTATGCTTGCAACAAGATTCTTTTGTCCAAGTACAAGTAGGATACCTCGCAAAAGGCCCCCCCGGCATAGCCGGGGGTTCTTCATATGCGCCTGTAAGGCTTTCTTACCAGCTGCGCCTAGCAGGCGCTCTTGCGATCTGACATTTGCATTTCTGTTACTGCGGCCCGTAAACGGGCTCCCTGGGTCCCCGGCACGCGGCCTGTCCCAGAAGTGACGCTTGAAGATGTCGCGGGCCGTATCCTTGGTGACGGCCAGCACATCGTCTCGATCAATATCCCCGTCGCCGTCAATGTCCCCTCCCCAGAGATCAAGCCCCTTCAGGAACATGAGGCTGACGCCGTACATGGTGACGCCCCCCGGATCGTTCGGATGGTCAAAGTATCCTCCCTCCCACTTGGCGACATGGGCATGGGCGGCTTCAAAGACTTCCTGTTGGTTCGGCATAAAAAAACGCTCCCGCATTGAAAGATGGCAGGAGCGTAACGGGCTTTTGTGAGGCCGCTGGCACAAGCAGGCACAGGCAGGGAGAGGCAGGGAAAAAGGGGGTTGACGTTTTTTCCCATACGGCCTATTTACTGTTAAACAGTAAACGTGGGACGGAAAATGATAGCTGATTTTCGCTGTAAAGATACCAAGGCTCTTTTTGACGGGGGAAATCCCCGCCGCTTTTCCTCATTCGCCTCAGTCGCCCTACGCAAGCTCGATATGCTCGACGCGGCGAAATGCCTTGAAGATCTCCGCATTCCACCCGCGAACAGACTGGAACAACTCAAGGGTGATAGAGCTGGTCAGCATAGCATACGTATCAACGCCCAATGGCGTATCTGCTTTATCTGGGAAAACGGCGCGGCACACCGTGTCGAAATTGTTGATTATCACTAGGAGGATACCATGCGCGTCCGTACACATCCGGGAGAAATCCTGCTGGAAGAATTCTTGAAGCCTATGGACATCACACCCCATGCGCTTGCCATCGCCCTCGGCGTCCCCGCAACCCGCATAGCTGATATTGTCCACCAGCGCCGTGCCGTTACTGCGGATACCGCCGCCCGGCTGTCCCGCTACTTCGGCACAACTCCCGACTTCTGGCTCAACCTCCAGTCGGCCTATGACATCTCCGTTATTGAGAGGGATAAGGCGGTGGAACTCATGAGGATCACCCCGAGGCACTCCGGGCAGGCTTCATCCTACGCCTCTGCATGAGAAGCCGGAAACGACAAAAAAGTGTCTGTAATAGGAAGAATTTTTTGTGTATTATCCGGCCACATTTACACCGCACACTGACGGAACGGGACGCTATGATGTGACCTTTGCCGATTTGCCCGGCTGCGTATCGCAGGGGCATCCCTTGAGGACGCTATCCGCATGGCGCAGGAAGCCTTGGGGCTTCACATCGGCAGTATGGTTGAAGACGGCGATACGCTTCCTGAACCCTCAAGCCTTGAAGGGGCACGGAGAAAGGACGAACAGGAAGCAAAGGAAGAAGGATACGCAATCCCTGACGGAACCCTGTATCAGTTCGTAGTCGCTGACGTGAAAAAGAAGGAAGCGGCACCGATCAGACTATCCATTTCACTCAAACCCGTCATCGTCGAGCGTATCGACAGCGTGGCCGCAGAGCTTGGGCTTACCCGTTCCGGGTTGATCGCCGTCGCTACCCGCGAGTATTGCAACCGTATGCAGGCATAAGCCGCCCTGCAATCAATAACCTGAATCCCCCGCACTGCCGGGGGATTCTTTGCTTCTGGCCTCCTGCCACAGATAAAGCCGGTTCAATTCCGCCCTGTATCGGGTGATCTCCCCTTTTTCATCACGGTCAACGACTATCGGGGCATCCGCCGCAACCCATTTCCGCACCTGCTCACAACCGACGCCGAACGCCCGGCAGATTTCCGACATGCTCCGCAGCACCACGGGGACATAATTGACGGACACCGGAATCACAGGCCGCTCCCGTACTTTTGGCGGTTCATCCCCTGCTCATAGGCCTTGATGCCTTCCTGCATCCCCCACCTGTACGCCGCCACGCCCACGGCAGCCCCGCACAAAAAGACTATCCCGAAAATCATCCTCTCGCCTCCTTTCCCGGTGAGTGCCAATGTTAACGCATCCCATTGTTCTTTATGATAAGTTACCATGCAAAAAGCTTCCCGGCAACGGAAGCATCAAACATGAATCAGCCTGAAAAACGACAGAAGCCGATGCGCCGTTCCCGGCCCAATCACCCCGTGGCATGCCGCAATAACGATACCGCCTTTGAGAAACCGACGAATTCCGAGCATAGGTTATTCCCCCAAAACTTCACTGCCCAATGGGACGCCGTTATTGCTCCGTCCCTACCGCGGGCATATCACAAGCCACGTCCCGCACGACTTCCAGCAGTTCAGAGAACTTCTTCAAGTGGAACAATGCTGAACCGAAAACCAGACTCCGTTGCGTGAACTCGTCCCGAAGTTCCGGGCGTTAGGCAAACGTCCTTCCTTCACCCAACGCCAGAACGTCGAAACAGCGACACCAAGAAACTTCGCCGCATCATGGGCACGCATCGCGCCCGCACCGTAGGGGGTAATGAGAGTGTTCGACATAAAAAAACCTCCTGCGTCTTTATTAAGTTACGCAAGAGGTTACAGGAACAGTAGGTATGTACAGCAAGGGTGTACAGGATGTACATTTCACACTTTAAAGGGTGTACATTTTTCTCCAGCCAAGGGTGTACATGGGATATACAAGGTCGATTAAGCCTTGCCTAGCAAGCGCCTTGCACGCTGACTCATGGATTCCGCTGCTACTCGGGTTTCGTCAGCGTGAAGCAGAGCTCCCACTTGAGCCTGAGAGCACCACTTGCCGCCATCATGAAGATAAACCGCAATCTCTTCGTCGTTTTTTCCTTCTCGACGCATGCGACACACCATATCGGCTAGACTTTTGCCGCTTTCCAATTCCGCCTTAGTAGACTCAAGTTCCGTTCTGAGTTCTGCTAGATTGGTATCTTTTTCTTTCAGAGCTTTTTGTAGCGCGGCTCGTTCCATAAGAAACTGTTTATTCCACAGACGGATACTTTTAACGTCTTCAAGTTGCTTTTGGGCTTCGGAAAGTTGAGTTTCAAGTTCAGCAATATGGGAGCTGTTGTTACCAATATACGCTTCGCATTGACGGACTTGGCTTTTATGTTCTCCATAGTAACCATCGTAGTAGCCGCTATCATGCATCCTTTTTTCATGATTTCTGATTGTCCGATAATGAAAAGTTAGTTTATCAAGTTCTTCAACTTTGTGCATCATAGGTTGATATTCACAGCCTATTTCATCAATGTATTGATGCTGAATATAAAACCAATCAGGGACACCATGCGGAAATAGTTCTTTGTGAAGTATAAGATATTCGACAAATTCGGCAGGGCCAAGTTTGTAACGCTCCATAAGATCATGAGAGGTATAAAAGTCCCCACTATCGGGTTTAGGTATTTCTGTAAAAAAGATCTTCAATGGGAACGTCGCCATATGCGGAGGGCATATTTTACCATCAACGTCGTGTGCAAGGACAATATTGTTCCGGTAAAGGTCGTCTGAGACAGTTGATCCTAATTCGACAGCTTGGATAGAATTGTAACTTTTCCTATCCATTTTACCATCTATATCTGCATCAGAGTCCAAGAAAGCAGGTTGTGATCCCTCAAAAGCGCTCACGTTGTCCATATCAAAAATAATATCGTCATGTGGACCGGACAGTCCTAAGACGGCAGGGCGCTGGCTGGCACGAGTTATTCTGTGACCATTTCTCGGAACCCAATCTTTCTTATCGTAAGCGATAAGTAGTCCTTTTTTGACTAACGGTTCAATTTTTTCCACCAAACACTGCCACCGGGCCAGCAATTCTGCAAGAGAAAGCGGAAAATCCACTTCAACCCACGATGCAACACCTACTCTTGGGGGAACTTGTTTGCTGTCTATAGCGCGTGAAGGGATTTTTCCGGATGTGTTTCCCACTATACCAATAAAATCAGGGTATTCTTTTTCGCATTGCTCAACTTCTGACAGGATGCAGTAATCAAATCCCCCCCACCAAACATCTCCAAATCCACTATCCCATAGGCCAGGGACGCAAAAAACTATTCCATTAATAGGCCCTTTAACATGAGAAAAGGTCTGAAGCTTACCACTTTTAAATAAGTCGTAATATTCACCCGTTGTCGCATGCTGCCAGCGGTTTTTGAGTTCTTCTTGCGTAATCAACAGGTGCTGAGCAAATGTTATCCTGTTTTCCAATACCATGTATCAACTCCCTTCAACTACCCCTTAACATTTCCCGCACCAAGCTATAAGGGTTCAGCTGTTGGTCATTGCGGGCTAAGCCACAGCTAAGAGAAAAAAATTTCGTACTTCTCTTCTTTCGGTTACGCTAGATGATACCCATGTTTCACGAAGCGATACGGGACTATACTTTTGTTCCACTCAAAGACTGCCCACGCAATTCATCCAGATAATCCGCCCACTCCTGCATCATCTTCCTCCGCTCCGGCAAATATTGGGCAAAGTTATAGGAAGCCCGGACGGTATCCCGTTCACCATGAGCAAGCTGTTTTTCGATCCAGTCCCGATTGTAGCCTTTTTCATTAAGCAGTGTTGACGCCATAGATCGGAAACCGTGTACGGTCATTTCATCCTTGCCATATCCCAAACGACGAAGCGCAGCCAAAAGCGTTACGTCCGAAATGGTAGCGGTGTTTGCCCTCATGGAAGGGAACAGGTAACGCCCTCCCCCGGTGTACTGGTGGAGTTCGGCAAGGATTTCCCTTACCTGCCGGGCAAGTGGAACAATATGCAGTTCCCTCATTTTCATGCGCGTAGCGGGGATACGCCATTCATTGGCGTCAAGGTTGAACTCGGCCCATTCGGCGCGACGCAGCTCCACTGGACGTACCAGCACATAAGGAGCAATACGAAGGGCGGCCCGGACAATGACGTTGCCGGTATAGGCATCAATGGCCCGAAGCAGGCCACCCACGGCGGCAGGTTCCTTCACGCTGGCGAAGTGACCGCCCCGTACCGGAGGCAACGCGCCTTTCAAATCGGCCGCGATATTGTGCTCGGCGCGGCCCGTCGCAATAGCGTACCGAAACACCTGTCCACAGGTCTGCAATGCCCTATGCATCGTATCAACGGCACCGCGGCTCTCAATACGGCGCAACGCTTCCAGCAACATGGGTGCGGTTATGTCCCAGACAGGCCGACCTCCCAGTACTGGGAAAATATCTCTCTCAAGCCGCGCCATAATCTTCCCCGCGTGGCTTTCAGCCCAACCATCCTTTTGACGGTTGAACCATTCTCGCGCCACGATCTCAAAAGTGCTGTCGGTATCTGCCCGGGTGGCTTCTTTGGCGGCCTTTTTGTGGGCTCCGGGATCTATCCCCGCAGCAATCTGCCCCTTGGCCTCCTCACGGCGGGCACGGGCATCCTTTAGTCCGACGGCGGGGTACGCTCCAAAGCTCAACGTCTTGCGCTTTCCTTCAAAACGATAGTCCATCCGCCAGAGCTTTCCCCCTGTAGGAGCCACATACAAGTAAAGGCCACCGCCGTCCGCAAATTTTTGCGGCTTGTCAGTAGCCTTCACACGCCGCAGCGTGACGTCAGATAACTTCATGGCGGTATCTCCCGGTTGACGGTATCGGGAACACTGGCAGGTTCATGAAATACCGTCAGGCGACAGGAAACCCTTACGGGACAGAGCCTTTAGGAAATGACGGTATCCGAATTCGTGAACCCTAGAATACCGTCAAAAATACCGACAAAATGACGGTATGTCCATATGTGTGGTGAGACTACATAGGACAAACAAAAAGCCCCAAACCCTTTGTTTTCAAGTGGTTTGAGGCTTTATGCGTCTACTAGAGACAAAAATCTGGTGGAGATGAGGGGGATTGAACCCCTGGCCTCAGCGATGCGAACGCTGCGCTCTCCCAGCTGAGCTACATCCCCAAAGGTCGCCGTAGCAACGGGAATCTCTATACGGGATCCCCCTTACGCTGTCAAGCAAAACGGCCCAGGGCATCCGTATTTTTCCCTTTGCGAGAAATGAGCGGGGCTTTCCCAAACGCCGCCTCCATCGTATGCCCCTCCATCCCGTGAACATCCCAAAGGGAACACGGCTGTCGAAGCGCTCCGAAAGCGTCCCTTCCCGTCATGCTTCCCGATGGCGCCGTTATCCGCGCAATTCGCGCTGCATATCCCGGGTCTCGGCACGGCGCTTCAGTTCCACGCGGTGATCGTGCAGCTTGCGGCCCCGTCCAAGAGCCAACTCCACCTTGATCTTCCCGTGTTTGAGATACAGCTTCGACGGAACCACGGTCAGGCCCTTCTGTTCCACTTTCGCAGCAAACGACGCGATTTCCTGTGCGTGCATCAGCAGTTTGCGGGGCCTGTCCGCGTTTTGCTCCACGTACCCGGCATTCGTATACGGGGCAATGTGCAGGCCGATCAGCCACGCTTCGCCGCGCCTGAACTCCACATAGCTGTCCGTAAAGTTCACCTGCCCGGCACGAAGGCTTTTCACCTCGGGCCCGGTCAAGGAAATACCCGCTTCAATGGTTTCCAGATATTCATAAATATGACGGGCTTTACGGTTATCCCCAATAAGGGGGCCGCCCGATTTCTTGGCGCTCATAGCTTACCTCCTTGCGGACAGCAGCGCGTAAATGCTCTTGACCGTCCATCCGGCCGTCCGGGTCTGCACCCGGCGCGCAACGTCCCGGGGCGAACCGCCCAGTTCCCGCTCCTCGGCGATAAGGCGAAACACCTCTTCCCTGTCCGTCACGCCTCCGGCCTCCGCCGGTCCGACCACCACCGTGATCTCGCCAAGCAACTCAACGCCCGCCGGGACGCCGTCCTCCAGCCGCCCGAGAAGGTATTCCTCATGCGTTTTGGTCAGTTCGCGGGCAATGCAAAGTTCCCGTGGGCCGAGCACGGCATGGGCAACAGAGAGCGTTTCGCTCAATCGGTCCTTACGTTCAAAGAAGATAAGCGTCAATGCCAGATTGGCAAAGGGCGCCAGCGTCTTTTCCTGATCCGAGCGGCTGCGGGGAAGGAACCCCAAAAACGCGAACGGCTGCGGCGCGATGCCGCTCCCGGCGAGCGCCGTCACGGGCGCACTCGGCCCCGGAACCACCGATACGGGAATCCCCGCCGCGCGGCAGGCCCGGACCAGCCGGTAGCCGGGGTCAGCCACCAACGGCAGCCCGGCGTCGGAAATAAGCGCAAGCGTCCGGCCTCCATTCAACAGGCCCAGCACTTCGTCCAGCTTGCTCTCTTCGTTATGGTCATGAAAACTCATGAACCGCTTGGCTTTCACCCCACAGCGCTGGCACAGCAGCCCCGCCCGGCGGGTATCTTCCGCAAGGACCATATCCGCGCCTTCCAGCACTTCCCGCGCACGGGGAGAAAGATCACCAGGGTTGCCAAGCGGCGTCGCCACTACCCATAATTTCGGAGATGTCAAAGACATGGCGGTAATAATCCAGTTCGAAGGTTGCGCCCGCGTCACGGACGCAGACAAGATCGAATCGGCAGGGAACATCCCATTCCCCGCTTGCGGACAAGTAGGCTCGGGCGGCTTTGACCACGCTGCGGCATTTGGCGGGCGTCATGCTCGCCTCGGGCGAAGCAAGGCTCCCCTTGCCGCGCAGACGGACTTCGACAAAAACCAGTTCGTCCCCGTCCCGGCAGACAAGATCCAGTTCATACGAACCGCTGCGCCAATTGCGGGCGAGTATCCGCATCCCGGCCTTTTCCAGCCAATCCGCGGCGGCATCCTCTCCGGCGCGCCCCTTTTCCTGCCGCAAGGTCACAAAAGCGAGCCCTGCCGCGCCGTCTGCCGTTCGGGCAAAACGCCCCGGAACGTCTTCCGGTGCATGGGGCACGGCCCAAGCTCGCGCAGGGCGGCAAAATGCTCTTTGGAACCGTAGCCCTTGTGCTTGGCAAAACCATAGCCGGGATAGCGGTGGTCGAGCTTATCCATGAGCATGTCACGGAATGTTTTGGCGATGATGGACGCCGCCGAAATGACCGGGACCAGCGCGTCGCCGTCCACAATGGATTTCTGGCGCGGGGACGATGGCCAGCACGCCGCGCGCTGCCGGAACAGCGGCTCGGGGATCGTCTGGTTGCCGTCGATGAGCAACCCTTTGGGCCGGACTTTCAACACGCTGGCGGCGTGGCACATGGCCTTGAGCGTCGCCTGCAAAATATTGATGCGATCGATTTCGGGAGGCCAGACGACGCCAAGCCCCCAAGCCAGCGCCACGGCCCCGATCTCGGCGGCCAGGCCGTCCCGGCGGGTAGGCGACAACACCTTGGAGTCCGCAAGGCCGGGAATAACCGCGCCTTCGGGCAAAATCACCGCCGCCGCAACCACGGGACCGGCAAGGCAGCCCCGCCCGGCTTCATCGATCCCGGCAACCGCCGAAACGGGTATGCCGGGGAACCAGTCGCCCGGCTTCGCGGAAGGGCACAGAAGCAGCTCTTCCTGCACGGATACGGATTTTTTGCGGCCAGCCATACACTCTCCGTAACAAAAGACCAAAAAGGGAAAAAGGGATCTTTGCAGGAAAGATCCCTTTTTCCAGAACGCCCGTCGCCGGGCGGGAAACGCCTCACTGCGGGGAAAAACTCCCCTCTTCCCTGATGGGGAACTAGTAGCGCTTCTTGGGCTTGATACGGGCAGCCTTACCCTTGAGATCGCGGAGGTAGTACAGACGGCTGCGGCGCACGGAGCCTTCGGTCACCAGCTCGATGTGGTCGATGAAGGGGGAGTGCAGGGGGAAGATACGTTCCACGCCCACGCCGTCGGAGACCTTACGAACGGTCACGGTAGCGCCCACGGTGCCGCGGTGCATACGGATCACGTTGCCCTGGAACACCTGGATACGTTCCTTTTCACCTTCGACGATACGGAAGTGCACTTTCACGGCGTCGCCGGGCTTGAAAGCGGGAATATCAAGGCGCATCTGTTCGCGTTCGATCTTTTCGATGATGGTCATGTCCTTCTCCTCAAAGAAGTCGTTGCCCCGTCTGACGGGCAACCTGAAGTTATGTCGCTTCGTTTGTCGGTGACTCCCGAAACGGGCTGTCGCTTGCGCTCTCTCGCCCCGTCGCCGGGGGAGGTATCAACACAGAGCATTGCACCGTACCGCAAAGGCGCGGCCGTGAAGAGGCTCTAACAGCAGTCGCCGAGCACCCGATCAAGGGTAATGGCGACCGCCCCACGCACCGGGAGATGGTTGTACGCATCCATCCACCGCAGCGGCCTCAGTATGCCGTCGCAGGCATCCAGAATCTCCGGGGCCATCCCGTGCCCTGTCCCGAAAAGGAGCAGGACCGGACGGTCCACAAGCAGATCCCGTACAGCCTGAGGCGTCATAACGCCGTTGTCCCGCGCGCTGGTTCCCAGCAGAACCGGGCGCTGTCCCGTGCGTGCTTCCACAAGATCAATGGCTCCCTGCACATCGGAAGCCATACGGACGAGGCTGAACGCTTCGGCGCGATCCGGGTTGGAGACGCCGCCGGGCCCTTCCGTCCAATGGCGGACCAGCGTTTCCAGAATGGTCTGCTGATCCTTCAAGGGGGTTACAACCGTGAAACTCCCCAGTCCATATGTGCGAGAACACCGTGCTATATCGTGAACGTCGAGGTTTGTCAAAGAGGTTGCGCCGGTTTTGCGATCGCCAAGGAAAACGGGATAATGCACCAGCGCACAATGGAGGTTGCGGCCAAGGCGGAGCCGTCCAGCGGCCTCCACCGTTTCCCGCAGGTACTCCATGTCGTCCGACGTCAGCGGCGCCCCGTCCAGCATGTCGGGCCGGACCCGCAGCGTCGTCCGCAGCGACTGCTCGCGCCGCCACTTGGCAATACGGCCATGATCGCCCGAACGCAGCACATCCGGCACGGGCACATCCTCAAAGACTTCGGGCCGCGTGAAGTGCGGATACTCCAGCAGGCCCGCCGAAAAACTTTCGTCGTCTCCGGATTCCTCTTTTCCCATGAAGCCGGGGATGAGCCTGGTCGCGGCCTCCACCAGCATCATGGCGGCGGCCTCCCCGCCGTTGAGCACGGCCTCGCCCACGCTGACCTGCTCGACCGGCAAAATGTCCATGAGCCGGGCGTCGATGCCTTCATACCGGCCGCATACCAGCGTCAGCGTCTCTTCCCGCGCCAGCTCGCGGGCCAGCGACTGCGTGAGCGGCTTACCGGCGGCGGCGAGCATGATGATCCGCCCCGCTCCGCCCCGCTCCGTTTCCAGTTCCCGCAAGGTCTTTACCAGCGGTTCCAGCATCATGACCATGCCGGGCCCGCCGCCATAAGGACGGTCGTCCACGATATGGTGGCGGTCTTCCGTCCTGTCGCGGGGGTTCAGGATATCGAATTCGACAAGCCCCGCCTCGCGCGCCTTGCCGAGCAGCGCCGTATCCAGCGGGGATGCAAACCATTCCGGGAACAGAGTCAGTATATTAATTCGCATTGCTTTGTTTTGTATGAAGATTGGGGAAGGGGGGAGAAACCTTTCTGAAGAAAGGTTTCTCCCCCCTTCCCCAAACCCCATCCCCTCTCTTCCCAAGACTTTCGCCCTTATCGAATCCCTGTCCGCAGGTTTCCCGTATATGGAAAAAAGGGAGAATACTACGGGACACAAAACGGGACACGTCGACAATACAGAAAAAACGCTCGTCCTTCCTGAACTCCTTCCGTGTCCCCTCCCCACCAGTTGAAGTTTTTGCGGGTGGGGGTACGGGGGAGGGAGCTTTTTGCAAAAAGCTCCCTCCCCCGATTCGTTTTTCTACTTCAACAAGCCTTCGGCAACGTCAACGACATGCTCGACGGTGAACCCGAAGTGCTTGAACAGCACGTCGCCGGGGGCGGACTCGCCAAAGCCGGACATGCCGACCACCGCGCCGTCGAGCCCCACGTACTTCCACCAACCGTCCACGGAGGCAGCTTCGACCGCCACGCGCGCACGCACGGCGCGGGGCAGCACGTTTTCCTTGTATTCGGCAGGCTGCGCGTCAAAAAGCTCGGCGCAGGGCATGGAAACCACGCGCGCCTTACGGCCCTTCCCGGCCAGCGCTTCGGCGGCGGAAACGGCGAGCTGCACTTCGGAACCCGTAGCGATGAGGATTACCTCGGGTGTGCCTTCGCAATCCTTGAGGATATACGCGCCGCGCTTCACGGCTTCAAGCTGTTCCTCCGTGCGGGTCTGCGGCGTCAGGCCCTGACGGGTCAACACCATACAGGAAGGCTGGGCGGACTCAAGAGCCACCTTCCACGCCACGGCGGTTTCCACCGCGTCGCAGGGACGCCACACGAGCAGATCGGGAATAAGGCGCAGGCTGCTCACATGCTCGACGGGCTGGTGCGTGGGGCCGTCCTCTCCGACGCCGATGGAATCGTGCGTCAATACCCAGACAAGGCGCTGCTTCATGAGCGCGGACAGGCGGATGGCGTTTCTGGCATAATCGGAGAACACAAGGAACGTGCCGCCGTAGGGGATGAACCCGCCATGCAGCGCAAGGCCGTTCATGACGGTACCCATGACGAATTCACGCACACCGTAGGACAGGTAGTTGCCGTTCCAGTCGTTGCGACCGATGCGGGAAGCCTTTTCGTGCCACGTGCCCACGGAACCGGTCAGGTCGGCGGAACCGCCGAACAGTTCCGGCAGATGCGGAGCGATGGCGTTCAGGACGTCGCGGTTGGCGATACGTGTGGCGACCTTCGGCTTGTCCGCGTCAAAACGGGCGATGGCGGAGGAGGAAACGCTTTCCCAGTCGACAGGCAATGTGCCGCCCATCCGGCGCTCGAATTCGGCGGCGAGATCGGGATAGGCTTTCGCATAGGCGGCAAACAGAGCTTTCCACTCGCCTTCAAGCGCTGCGCCGCGCTCGCGGGCGTCCCACGCATCCTTGATGTCCTGCGGCATGACGAACGGTTCGTCCTTCCAGCCGAGCGCGGCACGCACGGCGGCGTTTTCATCCGCCCCCATCGGCGAGCCGTGGCTTGATGCCGTCCCGCCCTTCTTGGGAGAACCGTAGCCGATGGTCGTCTTGCAGCAAATCAGGGTCGGACGCTCGGTTTCCTTGCGGGCGAGGACCAGCGCCGCATCGAGCATGGCGGCATCGTGACCGTCCACTCCGGAAATGACGTGCCAGCCGCACGCTTCAAAACGGGCGGGCGTGTCGTCGCCGAACCACTGGTGGACGTCGCCGTCGATGGAAATGCCGTTGTCGTCATACATGACGATGAGCTTGCCGAGGCCGAGAGTCCCGGCGAGGGAACAGGCCTCCTGCGACAGCCCTTCCATGAGGCAGCCGTCGCCGAGGAACACGTATGTGTGGTGATCGACAATGGGGAAGCCGTCGCGGTTGAACTCGGCGGCGAGCAGTTTTTCAGCCACAGCCATGCCCACGGCGGTGGCAAAGCCCTGTCCGAGCGGCCCGGTGGTGGTTTCCACGCCGGGGGTCACCCCCTTTTCGGGATGGCCGGGCGTACGGGAGCCGAGCTGGCGGAAATTCTTGATATCGTCCATGCTCAGGTCATAGCCGGTGAGATGCAGCACGCTGTAGAGCAGCATGGAGGCATGGCCGTTTGACAGGACGAACCGGTCACGATTGGCCCAATGGGGATCGGCGGGATTATGACGCAACACGCCGCGCCACAGGGCTTCCGCCATGTCGGCCATGCCCATGGGCGCGCCGGGGTGGCCGGACTTGGCCTTGTCTACGGCGTCCATGGAAAGGATACGAATGGCATCGGCAAGTTCTTTACGGGAACGCATGACTACTCTCCGTCAGCTTACAAAGTCAGTGAACGGGCTTCCTCCGCCTTGCTCTCAAACGCCAGACGACGGGCCTCATAGGGTGGAACCGAGAAAAACGCCGAACCGGACACCAGCACGTCCGCACCCGCACGCACGAGATCGGCGGTGTTGTCGGGCGTGACGCCGCCGTCGATCTGGATGAGCGTCTCAAGGCGGCGTTCGTCCAGCATCCGGCGAAGACGGCGGATCTTTTCATAGGTGATCGGCAAAAATTTCTGCCCGCCGAATCCCGGGTTCACGCTCATGAGGAGGATCATATCGACATCCTCCAGCACGTATTCCAGCGCGGACAGCGGGGTGGCTGGATTGAGCGCGACTCCGGCCTTCATGCCCAGACGCCGGATTTCCGCGAGCGTACGCTGCAGATGCCGGGTAGCCTCGGCGTGCACGACCAGCATGTCGGCACCCGCGGCCTGAAATTCGGAAAGATAGTTTTCGGGCTCCACAATCATCAGATGCACATCAAAAAACAGGCCGCTGCGCTTGCGCAACTGCCTGATGACGTGCTGCCCGAAGGTGATGTTCGGCACAAACCGCCCGTCCATGACATCCCAGTGCACCCACCGGAGACCGGCGGCCTCCAAAGCCGAAAGTTCCGCCGCAAGGTTGCCCACGTCAGCGGAAAGAAGAGAAGGAGAAAGAATCATTGGAGCTTACCTTGTCGGTTTAAGACGCTGCCGCCCCAGCAATGCCTGCAGGGCCATCAGTTCGCTTTCCACATGGCGGAGCATGTCTTCCGCGCTTGTCCGGGCCTTTCCGTCGCCGGACTCGGCGCATTCCCGTTCGAGAACGCGCCTGGCCCCTTCGATGGTCATACCCTGCTCGTGCAGCAAGGTGCGAATGCGCCGGAGCACGACGAGGTCCGCATCGGAATACAACCTCTGCCCTTTCGGCGTACGCAAGGGGCGCAACTGCTCGAATTCCGTTTCCCAGAAACGCAATACGTAACCTTCCAGCTTCAGCAGCCGAGCCGCTTCCCCGATGCGATACGTCCGTCCAGTCATAGAGTTCCCATGCGGAACGCGTCATGCTCCATTGATTACAGACAAAAAGACATGCCTCGTCATCGATGCGTCGCGATCAGATGCGGACGCCCAGATTCTTGATGAGCGATTGTGCCACCTTTTCCCGCTCCTTGTCCACCTCGGCATCTTTAAGAGTCCGGTCGGCCTTGCGGAACGTGAGCCGGAAGGTCAGGTTACGTTCTTCCGTATCCTTGGGCTCATACAGGTCGATGAGGGTCACGTCTTCGAGGATGGCAATGCGCATGTCGCGGATGTGCTTCTCAACGGCGGCCACGGACAGGGTAAGCGGAGCAATGACCGTCACGTCGCGGCTGGACGCCGGGAACACGGACAGCGCCTTGAACACGATGCGGGCCGCCCGGTGCAGATCCCATAGGGTTTCCAGATCCAATTCCGCCAGCCAGATGGGCTTGCGGGCATGGTAGGCGTCGGCGAGCTGCGCCTTGACCTGCCCCACCACGCCGACGGGCTTTCCGTCGACGGTCACGCGCACGCACGGAGCGAGGAACGGATGCGTGTTTTCGTAGCGGGTGAACACGGGCGCGGAGAGATTCAGGAACGCCGCGAAATGTTCCACCAGCCCACGGATGTCCGCGTATCCGGCGTCGATTTCCGCATTCGGCCACGCCGTGTCGTACAGGGAACCGTACATCACCATGCCGAGACGGGCGCTTTCCTTCGCAGTGGTCTGGGAAGCGGGATCGGCCTCAAACACGTTGGCCACTTCGAACAGGCGGACGCCCATGTTGCCGTGCGCGATGTTGGTACGCACATTCTGCAACAGGCTCGGGGCGATCTCGGTGCGGAGCACGTTCTGTTCCTCGGTCAGCGGGTTGATGATATCGATGCGGCCTTCCTTGGAAAGGCCGAGATGATCGAGATCCTTGTGGCCGACGAAGCTGTAGTTCTCGGCTTCGTTCAGGCCGAGGCCACGTCCCCACGCCTTGATGCGGGACAGGAAACCGTACCGGGATTCCGGCTGGCCGAAACGATCGAGAGGGCGGGAAACGGCGGGCAGGGTTTCCGGGATGGTGTCCATGCCCTTCACGCGCGCAATTTCTTCGATGAGGTCCACTTCGCGGCTCAGGTCGGAACGCCAGCTCGGGGTCGTGACCTTCCAGTCCGCCCCGTCGGAGCGGTCAAGGCCGCAGCCCAGACGTTCCAGCGTATCCGCGCAGAACGCGGGCTCGACATCCATGCCGAGCAGATCCACGGTACGCTGAACACGGAAACGCGGGTGCGGGGCTGCCCACAGCTTGGGCTCCTGCGTGCAGGCACCTGTGCGGACCACGCCGCCGGAAAGTTCCGCCATCAGGCTGACGGCCCTGTCCATAGCGAACCGGGAATTGATCTGATCCACACCGCGCTCAAAACGGTAGGAGGCTTCACTGGCCAAGGCAAGGCGGCGGGCCGTCTTGCGGATGGTTTCAGGGCGGAACACCGCGCTCTCGACCATGACGTTGCGGCTGGCGTCGGAAATTTCCGTATCGAGCCCGCCCATGACGCCGGCGAGCGCAACAGGCTTCATGCCGTCACGGATCAACAGGTCGGCGGAGGTCAGCACACGCTCCTGCCCATCAAGGGTCACAATGCGTTCACCGTCGCGGGCCACGGAGATTTCCGTGCGTCCGCCTTCCAGCTTGTCGCGGTCAAAGGCGTGCAGCGGCTGCCCCAGCTCCATCAAAATATAGTTGGTAACGTCCACGATGTTGGAAATGGGGCGGACGCCCACAGCGTGCAGGCGGTGGCGCATCCACATGGGCGACTGCCTGATGGTCACGCCTTCCACGAGACGCAGCTGGTAGAACGGGCACAGGTCGGGATTCGGGATATTCACGGCCCATTCCGACGACCAATCCGCACCCTGTGCTTCCACATGCACCTTGGGCAGCGTCAGGGGCAGCTTGAAAGCCAGCGCCGCTTCGCGGGCAAGGCCGAGTACGGACAGGCAGTCGCCGCGGTTCGGGGTGATGCCGATTTCCAGAATCTCCGTATCCAGATCCAGCGCGTCGATGAGGCGCGTGCCGACCTTGAAGCCTTCGGGCAGCACCATGATGCCGTTATGATCTTCGGAAAGCCCCAGCTCACGCTCGGAACAGATCATGCCGAACGAAGGCACGCCGCGCAGCTTGGCCTTCTTGATGACCATACCTCCGGGCATCGTCGTGCCCACCAGCGCCACCGGCACTTTCTGTCCGGCGGCCACATTGGGTGCGCCGCACACGATGTTCAGCACTTCTTCCTGTCCGGCATCCACCGTGCATACGGCCAGATGATCCGAATCGGGATGGGCCTCTTTCGTCAGGACGTGCCCGACGACGATGTCCTTTATGGCATCATACGGATGGATGATGTCTTCCAGCTCCAGCCCAAGCATCGTCAGGCGATCGCCGACTTCCTGAGCCCCGGCTTCCACCGGAACAAATTCGCGCAACCATTTCAGACTTAACAGCATTGCTCAATCCTCTCGGGGCATCGCCCCAAAAACCGCCGAGGAAAGCCTTCCCACAACGACGGCGCATTCTTCTCTTGATCGGGACCGCAAACAGCATTTTTCCGGAATGAGCCGAAGAAATACCTTTTAAAGAAGAACTGAAGTCCGATCCCGATTCCCTGTCCGAAGGAGGGATACTGGCCCTAGGCAAACTGACCGAGGAAACGCACATCGTTCTCAAAGAACATGCGCAGGTCCCCGATGCCGTACTTCAGCATGGCGATACGTTCCACGCCAAGCCCGAAGGCGAATCCGGTCACTTCTTCCGGGTCGTAGCCAACGGCCTTGAAGACTTCAGGATCGACCATGCCGCAACCGAGGATTTCCAGCCAGCCGGTCCCCTTGCACACGCGGCACGTAGTGCCGTTGACATGCCCCTTCCCGCCGCACATACAGCAGGAAATGTCGGCTTCGGCGCTGGGTTCCGTAAACGGGAAGAAGCTCGGGCGGAAACGGATGCGGGTGTCGGAGCCGAACACTTCACGCATGAACGCGGTAAGCGTCCCGCGCAGATCGGCCATGGTCACGTGCTTGTCCACGAGCAGGCCTTCGACCTGATGGAACATCGGCGTGTGCGTGATGTCCGAGTCGCGGCGGTAGACGCGTCCGGGCGCAACCACGGCGACGGGAGGCTTCTGCTTGAGCATGGTCCGCACCTGAAGCGGGGACGTATGCGTACGCAGCACGATGCCGTCGGATACGTACAGGGTATCCTGCATGTCGCGCGCGGGGTGTTCCGGCGGAATGTTCAGCGCTTCAAAGCAGTAGTAATCCGTCTCCACTTCCGGACCGGACACGATGTCGTAGCCAAGCCCCTTGAAGATGGTGCAGATTTCTTCCATCACCATGGTCACCGGATGCAGCGAACCGCGCCACGGCAAACGGCCGGGCAGGCCCGCGTCAAAGCGTGCCAGTGCGGCGGCCTCTTCGGCGTTGTCGAGAGCCGTCTTCTTGGCTTCGAACTGAGCTGTCAGGCTTTCCTTCACCCGGTTGGCGGTTTGCCCCAGCAAAGGGCGCTGCGCAGGCTCAAGTTCGGGAAGACGAGACATAATGCGGGCAATGCGGCCCTTGCGTCCGAGGAATTCAACCCGGAGCGCTTCCATTTCCTGCAACGAAGAAGCCTGATCCAAACCCTTTTCAAGTTCCGGGATCAGGCTTTCAAGTTCCGTGAGAAGGTCCATCTAGACAACCTAACAATTTCGTTACACTTTGTGTGATTACATACGGACGGATACAACGCCGAACAATAAGGACTTCAGTCTTAGCATACCGAGAATGCCTTGTAAATCCGCAATTCCGATGCCCCAATTGCACATAACGACGTGTGCTTTCCGGCCGTTTTGCCGCTCAGTTCCGGTTCTCCCCACTCTTCTTCGTTTCGCGTTTTCAACGATATCGTGTGAGAAAACATTCCCAAGCAACGCACCTTTTCAAGACATCTGTTGTCACGGAAATGATTCTCAGATATGCTGCTGGAATCATATTCTCCCGCATAGAACATTTGCGGCGTTCCCTACGGCCCCGTACCGCGGCTGGCCACCACTCCAAGCAAACAAGGTGCACGCATGGATCTGGACGAGCGGATTGAAGAGTTCCGAAACAGCCTCCCGGAAAAAAAAAGGGAAGCTTTCGATTCGTTGCCACACGAATACAAGCAAACGCTCATTGATCCTGAAGCCATCAAAAAAATGGCCCAAGCATCCTTGAACGCTGCCGGCGTCATGAAGCGCACTCCGGCCAAGCTTCCGTCCTTCCCTGCGCCCTACTCCCTTCCCGGCAGTTTTCTGGATGAGCTGGATGAGCATCCTGTTGTGACCTTCATCCAGATCAAAAAGGAGTTCAACAAAGAATTTTCCACGTGGGTAGCCGGCTGCTGCCAATACTTGGGATCGTTCATTGAACTGAATTCCGGCAATTTCTATGTAAACCTTACCCAGTGCCATCTGAACAGAAGAAACATCGAGGCGTGCGCCAAGCTCCTCTACCTTTCCGGCGTCATGCTTGATGACAAACACAGCATGAAATATTTCGTTCAGATCGCTAGGGAAATCACGACGTCCTTCTATCCGTTGGATACGTCAGCCATTCCGGCGGAAATCTCTGATCCGGACGACCTCACAAAACACCTTGAACGGGAATATCAGCGCCAGCACCCTGAACACTGGTTTGAAGACTGGAGGCAGCGTTTTACGCACGAGATGCAAGAGTTTTTCGAAAAGAAAGACCTGATTGAGAAAGCGGCCTCGTCAAATCAGCAAAAGCCCCAGTATCAACCTACAGCCCCTTCAAAAAAGGCACACTCTGAGAAAAAACGAAAAGAAAAGGGTTGCCTCGGTGTTTGCCTCATACTGACAGTACTCGCCGCTCTGGGAATACTCTTCCTGCACTAGTTTCGCTTGTACAGTATTTTCATGATGAGGAAAATCCATACGGTTTTCCATCTTATGCTGTACCTTCTCATCTCTTTTTCATTCGGAAACAACGCGCCCACCAATGCCCTTGGAAGGGAAGTATTTCCCAACACGCCTAAAAGTGATGCATCACTTCCGGACACAGCATCTAAAGCCCTTCTTCGGCAAATCGATGAGGCTTGCGGGAAAAGAGAAGAAGGCGGAGAGGAAGCGAATGAGCCGATTATGGAGCGAACCGGACGGGTACCGTAGGAAAAAAAGCTGGGTGGAGGAAACCCGAAGGGAGGGGGGAGAGGGAGAAAGAGCAGGAGGGGCTTGCGCCTAGCCTGGGGCTTGGGGAGGGGTGGCCTGTGATGGGGATGAGCTTCGGGCAAAACAAAGGGCCGTCCTGTCCAGGACGGCCCTTTGGAAATAAAGTCTTGGCGTTGTTCTACTTTCCCACGTAAGAGTGCGCAGTATCATCGACGATGGAGAGCTTAACTGCCGAGTTCGGAATGGGATCGGGTGTACCCTCTCCTCCATGAACACCAAGACAAATCTCTATGTGATATTAATTGATAGGGGGTTGGGAAGGGGAAAGTTTTTGAAAAATAAGCCACTCGGGCTATTAGTACTGGTCAGCTGAGCACGTCGCCGCGCTTACACCTCCAGCCTATCGACCGGGTAGTCTACCCGGGCCCTTCAGCTCTTTCGAGGGGAGAACTTATCTTGAGGCAGGCTTCCCGCTTAGATGCTTTCAGCGGTTATCCCTTCCGCACATAGCTACCCTGCTATGCCGCTGGCGCGACAACAGGATCACCAGGGGTGCGTCCATCCCGGTCCTCTCGTACTAGGGACAGGCCCTCTCAATTCTCCTTCGCCCACAGAAGATAGGGACCAAACTGTCTCACGACGTTTTAAACCCAGCTCGCGTACCACTTTAAACGGCGAACAGCCGTACCCTTGGGACCTGCTTCAGCCCCAGGATGTGATGAGCCGACATCGAGGTGCCAAACCGCATCGTCGATGTGAACTCTTGGATGCGATCAGCCTGTTATCCCCGGCGTACCTTTTATCCAATGAGCGATGGCCCTTCCATTCGGGACCACCGGATCACTAACGCCAACTTTCGTTCCTGTTCGAGATGTCTCTCTTACAGTCAAGCTCCCTTATGCGTTTGCACTCAGCGCCTGGTTTCCGATCAGGCTGAGGGAACCTTTGCATGCCTCCGTTACACTTTAGGAGGCGACCGCCCCAGTCAAACTACCCGCCAGACACTGTCTTTCTCCGGGATAACCGGAAGAAGTTAGGATCTTAAACATGCAAGGGTGGTATTTCAAGGATGGCTCCCCCCATACTGGCGTACAGGGTTCACAGCCTCCCACCTATCCTACACATGCAGGCCCAAAATCCAATGTCAAGCTATAGTAAAGGTGCACAGGGTCTTTCCGTCTTTCTGCGGGTACACGGAATTTTCACCGCGACTGCAATTTCACCGAGTCTCTGGCCGAGACAGTGTGGAGATCGTTACGCCATTCGTGCAGGTCGGAACTTACCCGACAAGGAATTTCGCTACCTTAGGACCGTTATAGTTACGGCCGCCGTTTACTGGGGCTTCAATTCGGAGCTTTGCTTGCGCTGACCCCTCCTTTTAACCTTCCAGCACCGGGCAGGCGTCAGTCCGTATACGTCGTCTTTAGGACTTCGCACAGACCTATGTTTTTAGTAAACAGTCGCCACCACCAATTCACTGCGGCTCCCCGGGGCTTCATATGTTAAACATGTCACCCTAGAGAGCACCCCTTCTTCCGAAGTTACGGGGTTATTTTGCCGAGTTCCTTGGCCAGAGTTCTCTCGAGCGCCTTGGATTGTTCATCCCACCCACCTGAGTTGGTTTGCGGTACGGATTGCTGTGGATAAACTTAGGAGCTTTTCTAGGCAGCATAGACTCAACGGCTTCAGGGCTTGCGCCCACGGACTCGCGTCTCAGATTCGTCCGGCGGATTTGCCTACCGGATATTCCTACACGCTTGCACCGGGATATCCAACACCCGGCCCGCCTATCTTCCTGCGTCCCTCCATCGCGCTACACAACAAGTACAGGAATATTAACCTGTTTTCCATCGGTTACGGCTTTCACCCTCACCTTAGGATCCGACTAACCCTGGGAAGATTACCTTTACCCAGGAAACCTCGGGTTTTCGGCGAATATGTTTTTCACATATTTTATCGTTACTCATGTCAGCATAATCACTTCACTGCAGTCCAGCATGCCTTCCGACACACCTTCAGCCCGCAGCGAACGCTCCCCTACCCAATCTCCAAAGGAGATTGCCAAAGCTTCGGTACCATGCTTAGCCCCGTTACATTTTCGGCGCAGAGCCATTAGACCAGTGAGCTATTACGCTTTCTTTAAACGATGGCTGCTTCTAAGCCAACGTCCTGGCTGTCTAAACGGTTCCACTACCTTCACCACTGAGCATGGATTTGGAGACCTTAGCTGTTGGTCTGGGCTGTTTCCCTTTTGACGACGAACCTTCGCACCCGCCGTCTGACTCCCGGGATACAATTAAGCGGCATTCTGAGTTTGATAGAGTTTGGTAATCTGGTAGGACCCCTAGCTCTGTCAGTGCTTTACCTCCGCTAATCAATTCCCGAGGCTATACCTCAATATATTTCGGGGAGAACCAGCTATCACCGGGTTTGATTGACCTTTCACCCCTATCCACAAGTCATCCGGAACGTTTTCAGCCGTTGACGGTTCGGTCCTCCACAAGGCTTTACCCTTGCTTCAACCTGCTCATGGATAGATCACCCGGTTTCGGGTCTACTCCAACGTACTAGTCGGCCTATTAAGCCTCGCTTTCACTACGGCTACGCTTTCGCTTAACCTCGCACGGTAGAGTAACTCGCTGACTCATTATACAAAAGGCACGCGATCACTACCGAAGTAGCTCTCGCAGCTTGTAGGCAACAGGTTTCAGATTCTATTTCACTCCCCTAACAGGGGTTCTTTTCACCTTTCCCTCACGGTACTAGTTCACTATCGGTCGCTGAGGAGTACTTAGCCTTAGAGGATGGTCCCCCTAGATTCCCACGAGGTTCCACGTGCCTCGCAGTACTCAGGTACCGGCTGCGTCCTTTTCGGTTTCGAGTACGGGGCTATCACCCGCTGTGGCGGAGCTTTCCAGCTCACTTCCTCTGCCTACTCCAGAATCGCGTATGCCGGCCCTACAACCCCGAATGGTCGAAACCACCCGGTTTGGGCTCTTCCCATTTCGCTCGCCGCTACTTTGGGAGTCTCGTTTGATTTCTCTTCCTCCGGGTACTGAGATGTTTCACTTCCCCGGGTTGGCTTCTCTGGGCCTATATATTCAGCTCAGGATGATGGGACATGACTCCCATCGGGTTTCCCCATTCAGAAATCATCGGATCGTAGGATGTTTAGCTCCTCCCCGATGCTTATCGCAGCTTACCGCGTCTTTCATCGCCTCTCAGCGCCAAGGCATTCACCTGTTGCCCTTGATATCTTATTTCTCAAGAACTTTACTATTCCCTTCCCATTCCCCTATTCAATTGTAAATGAGCAGCACCTGCCGGTGTTTCCGACCGGTGCGACCAGGCCATGCCTGGATGACTGCCGCGAAATCTTCGCGTCAATGACCAATCATGGACTGTACGTCAGCAAGCTTGTGGTGGAGGTAGGCGGAATCGAACCGTCGACCCTCTGCGTGCAAAGCAGATGCTCTCCCAGCTGAGCTATACCCCCTGATAAGTGGTGGGCCTGGAAAGACTTGAACTTTCGACCTCACGCTTATCAGGCGTGCGCTCTAGCCACCTGAGCTACAGGCCCCTGACGTTTTCTTCTCAAAGAGCATGGCGTTAAGCCCTTGTTCCTTGCAAGTGAAGAGCGAGTTGGGAATTTTTCCTGTAAAGGAGGTGATCCAGCCGCAGGTTCCCCTACGGCTACCTTGTTACGACTTCACCCCAATCATCGGCCCTACCGTAGACGGCTGCTCCTCTTGCGAGTTAGCTCACCGGCTTCGGGTAAAACCGACTTTCGTGGTGTGACGGGCGGTGTGTACAAGGCCCGGGAACGCATTCACCCGAGCATGCTGATCTCGAATTACTAGCGATTCCGACTTCATGGAGTCGAGTTGCAGACTCCAATCCGGACTGGGACGCGTTTTTTGGGATTGGCTCCACCTCGCGGTCTCGCTACCCTTTGTGCGCGCCATTGTAGTACGTGTGTAGCCCCAGGCGTAAGGGCCATGATGACTTGACGTCGTCCCCACCTTCCTCCCCGTTGACCGGGGCGGTCTCTCCAGAGTGCCCAGCCTTACCTGCTGGCAACTGAAGATAGGGGTTGCGCTCGTTGCGGGACTTAACCCAACACCTCACGGCACGAGCTGACGACAGCCATGCAGCACCTGTCTTAGGGCTCCCCGAAGGGCACCCCTTCATTTCCGAAGGGTTCCCTAGATGTCAAGCCTGGGTAAGGTTCTTCGCGTTGCATCGAATTAAACCACATACTCCACCGCTTGTGCGGGCCCCCGTCAATTTCTTTGAGTTTCAGCCTTGCGACCGTACTCCCCAGGCGGGGTGCTTATCGCGTTAGCTACGGCACCGAGACATACATCCCAGCACCCAGCACCCATCGTTTACAGCGTGGACTACCAGGGTATCTAATCCTGTTTGCTACCCACGCTTTCGCACCTCAGCGTCAGTTACCGTCCAGGTGGCCGCCTTCGCCACCGGTGTTCCTCCAGATATCTACGGATTTCACTCCTACACCTGGAATTCCGCCACCCTCTCCGGTACTCAAGCCTGGCAGTATCAAAGGCAGTTCCACAGTTGGGCTGTGGGATTTCACCCCTGACTTACCAAGCCGCCTACGTGCGCTTTACGCCCAGTGATTCCGATTAACGCTTGCACCCTCCGTATTACCGCGGCTGCTGGCACGGAGTTAGCCGGTGCTTCCTTTGGGGGTACCGTCAAGCCCTCGCATTATTCACACGAGGGGGTTTCTTCCCCCCTGACAGAGGTTTACGATCCGAGAACCTTCATCCCTCACGCGGCGTCGCTGCGTCAGGCTTTCGCCCATTGCGCAATATTCCCCACTGCTGCCTCCCGTAGGAGTCTGGACCGTGTTCCAGTTCCAGTGTGGCCGGTCATCCTCTCAGACCGGCTACCCATCGTCGCCTTGGTGGGCCGTTACCCCGCCAACTAGCTAATGGGACGCGGACTCATCCTTAAGCGATAGCTTGCAAGCAGAGGCCATCTTTCCCCCCAACGATAAAATCGGGAGCGTATTCGGTATTAGCGACCGTTTCCAGCCGTTATCCCCATCTTAAGGGTAGATTATCCACGCGTTACTCACCCGTGCGCCACTTTACTCGCCCCGAAGGACTTTCACGTTCGACTTGCATGTGTTAAGCACGCCGCCAGCGTTCAATCTGAGCCAGAATCAAACTCTCCAGTTGATTGAAAACAACTAGCTTGCCCATATCTCTATGGGCTAAAACTCAAAGTTTCTTATTCCCAACTCGCTCTTCACTTGTCAAAGAACCAGAGGCCGTTGCCTCAGCCGCTGCGTTTCCGTCAGCGGCGAAGCGGGAATTTACCCCGCCCGGTCCAGCTTGTCAACAACTTTTTTTCCGAACCCCGAAGTTTTTTTTCGGAGCGCGCCGCGAGGATTTCTCCCCGGCGCAGAAGCGGGAA